>Ga0256842_1000732_pt1 | contig 28569 bp, 27 predicted proteins | sample 4559240metaG_FD_185973 | JGI IMG/M metagenome (GOLD analysis project Ga0256842, IMG submission 185973) | Hydrothermal vent microbial communities from Guaymas Basin, Mexico - 4559-240 | ecosystem: Environmental > Aquatic > Marine > Hydrothermal vents | place: Mexico: Guaymas Basin | collected... | reverse complement strand
CAATGATGTGGTAGAGATATAGATGCATATTATCGAGATAAAAGATCTTTTGTATATGTTTATACCCATTTGTATAGTGTGGTACTTTTATTATAGTTGGACAAAAAACTATAAAGAGATCGGTTTAGCGACCTTTAGGATGATTTTGCAACTTCTTATCATAGGCTATCTGCTTGTTTACATATTTGACAATAAAAGTGCGATTATCGGTTTTTTTGTACTCCTCTTTATGATAACCGTTTCGAGCTTTATAGCTTTGAGAAATATAAAAAAGAGAGATTTTAAAACTTATGTAAAATTTTTCATATCTATCTTGATAGGAGGCAGCTTCAACCTTATATTGCCACTATACTTTGTTTTAAATCTACATCCTCTTTATCAGCCCAAATTTATCATTCCACTTGCCGGCATGGTATTTGCAAATGCTATGAATGCTCTATCTTTGACAGCTGAGAGATTTGAGAGAGAGATAGGCGAAAATGAGTATGAAAAAGCAAGAGCCATATCTCTAAAAGCCTCTTTGATACCGCAGATAAATGCTTTTTTAGCGGTAGGCTTGGTTTCGTTACCGGGTATGATGACAGGACAAATACTTTCCGGAGTTGATCCCATCATTGCCGTTAGGTATCAAATCATGGTGATGGCAATGGTGCTTGGAAGTGCAGGAATGAGTTCGATAACATATTTATATCTCAATAAATAACAATTTTTGGAGAAATCGCATTGGTTATACTTGATCTTATAGAAATTAGTAAAAATTATGAAGCACAAAAAATACTTTGTGAAGTAGATTTTCATCTTGAAGAGGGTGAGAGAGTTGCTATCATAGGGCAAAATGGAGGAGGGAAATCTACTCTTTTAAACATTATAAACGGTACTTTAGAGATGGATGACGGCAGAAGAGTAATCAATAATTCTGTAAAGATAGATATGCTTCAGCAAACTCCTGTGTTTGATGAAAACTTGGTGGTCAAAGATGCTATTGAAAATGAACTTCAAGAATTAAAAGATAAAAAAAGAAGATTTGAAGAAGTAAGTAATCTTCTTTCAAATGATTTTAAAAATAGAGAGTTGTTAAAAGAGCAAGAGGAACTTAGTCTATATCTTGATGCCCATAATGCTTGGAATATAGATGACAAAATAGAGAGAATTTTACAAGAATTTGATCTCAAAAAATACGAAGATAGACCCATGGGTATGCTAAGCGGAGGAGAACAAAGAAGGGTTGCTTTGGCATCTTTGCTTTTAAAAAAACCAGACATTTTACTACTTGACGAACCTACAAATCATCTTGATGTTTATATGGTGGAATTTTTGGAAGAATTACTTTTAAAGGAGAGATTTACTTTAGTACTTATTTCTCACGATAGATATTTTATAAATTCTCTTGCTACTAAAATTATTGAGATAGATGAATGCAAACTAAGAAGTTTCAAAGGAGGTTATAGCGACTATCTTAAAGCTAAAGAGGAACTTTTAAAATCTATACAAAAGTCTCATCAAAATCTTCTTAAACTTTTAAAAAGCGAAGAGGAGTGGTTAAGCAGAGGTGTAAAAGCAAGGCTTAAAAGAAATGAAGGGAGGAAAAAGAGAGTTTTAGAACTTAGAGAACAAGCAAAGAAAAATCCCTCAGCTATAAGAAAAATGCAACTTCAACTTCAAAGAGAACAAAAAAACTTCAATCAAACAGAAAATGTAAATAGAAAAAAAATGCTTTTTGAGGTAGAAAATATCTCTATAACTCTTGGAGGAAAACTGCTTTTAAAGGATTTTAGTGTTAGGATTTTGCAACAAGATAAGATAGCCATAGTAGGTAAAAATGGCACAGGGAAATCTACCCTTTTAAAACTTTTACTTGACAAAATAAAGCCAAGCAAAGGAGCAATAAAAAGAGGGGATTTTAAGATAGGCTATTTTGATCAAGATAGAAGTTCTCTTGATGACGATAAAACTCTTATCGAAACATTTTGTCCAAATGGCGGAGACAGAGTGGATGTTAGAGGGAAAAATATGCATGTTTTCGGATATCTTAAAAATTTTTTATTTCCAAAAGAGCATCTTGATAAAAAGATAGGGGTTTTAAGCGGAGGTGAGAAGAGCAGGGTAGCTTTAGCTCTTTTATTCACCAAAGAGTATGACTGCCTTATACTTGATGAACCTACTAATGACTTGGATATACCGACTATAAATATACTTGAAGAGTATCTTATGAGTTTTCAGGGAGCTTTGATATTTGTAAGTCATGATAGGTACTTTGTGGACAAGATAGCAAAAAAACTCTTTATACTGAAAGGTAACGGAGTGGTAGAAGAGAGCCACTCTATGTATAGTGAATATCTTGATATAGAAAAAGAGATAACTCAGCTTGAAGAATTTGACAAAAAGCTCAAAAACGAAGAAAAAGAGATCAAAAAAAGATCAAAAAAACAGACAAAACTATCATATAAAGAAAATAAAATACTACAAGAATATCCCAAAAAGATAGAAGTTTTAGAGAATGAAATTAAAGATTTAAATGAGTGTCTAAGTAATCCGGAGTGTTACAAAGATAAAAAATTAGATGATTTGTATCAAACTTTAAAAGATAAAGAAGATGATTTGGAAAAATTACTTGAAGTTTACTTTAAAGTAGAAGAGAAAAAAGAGACACTTGAGAGAGGTGTGTAAGCCCTCTCAAGCAACAACTATCTATCTTTTGAGGTTGTTTACGGTTTGAAGCATTTGATCTGAAGTAGTGATAGCTTTTGAGTTTGCCTCATAGGCCCTTTGACCGGTTATAAGATCAGTCATCTCTTCGACAAGTTGAACATTACTCATCTCTACAAAACCTTCTCGTATCTCACCTATGCCATTAAGTCCCGGAATTCCCACTATTGCATCACCTGAAGCTGAAGTATTTATATAATTATTATTTCCAAGCGAGTGAAGACCGGCAGGATTTACAAAATTGGCAAGTTGCACTTGACCTATTTGTGCCATTTGAGTTTGTCCTGCTTGTAAAACTGATACCGTACCGTCGGTTCCTATGGATATAGCCGTTGTATCTGCCGGTACTACTATTTGAGGAATTAACTTATAACCATCACTGTTTACCACATTGCCATCTTTATCAAGTTTAAAAGCCCCATTTCTTGTATATGCCGTTGTGCCGTCGGGAAGTTCTACTTGAAAAAAACCATTACCGGTAATTGCCATATCAAGATTGTTGCCTGTTTCTTTAAAGTTTCCCTGAGTAAACTCTTTTGTTACAGCAGTAGGCCTAACTCCAAGTCCCACCTCTATACCTGTTGGAGAGGATGTATTGAGACTTGTTGCCGTTCCTGCATACTCCATGGTTTGATACATAAGATCGGCAAATTCCGCTCTTTGTTTTTTATATCCCATTGTGTTTACATTTGCAATATTGTTTGAAGTTGTGTCAATTTGTGTCTGTTGTGCCATCATTCCGGTAGCGGCAGTATATAAAGCTCTTAACATTTATTTATCTCCTATGCTCTTGTATTTGCTATTTTATTTATTGCATCACTATTTAAATCGTTCATTTGTGAAGTCATAGCCTTTTGATACATCTCTACAAGTCTATTTGTCTCTATGAGAGCCACCATCTCTTTGACTGGATTTATATTGCTTGTTTGTATGTATCCTTGTGCAACAAAATTTCCATCATTGCTTATAGATATATCATTCAAATTCTCTATATTGTAAAGATTGTCCCCATCTTTTTTTAAATTGGAAAGGTTGTTATTGTATTTTGCTATATATAATTTTCCTACCTCTTCATTGTCGGCAAAAATAGTTCCATTACTACTGACTGCAATAGTTGAATTTGCAGGAATTGTTATAGGCTGTTTATTTTGAAAGTAGTTTGCACCAATAACTTTAAAGCCATCCTTTGTAACTAATTCACCTTTTTTGTTTAGAGTAAAAGTTCCGTCTTGTGTCATTTTGATACCACTATCTGTCTGAACAAGAAAAAATCTATCACTCCTTGTTAAAGCTATATCGAGAGGATTGTCCGTTTTTTTCATAGCCCCAAGAGAGAAGTCAGTATAGTTTCTAACTATATGCGGGACTCTATCCAAAGATCTATTTAAAAATTTTGCAGCATCTTTTGTATTGTTTTCAAGAGGAAGTTCATCTCTTTGATTTTTGAGTATATTCATAAAATCTCCGATAACAACATCATCTCTTTTATATGCTGAAGTATTTGTATTTGCAAGGTTGTTTGATATGGTATCCAGTCTATTAAATTGAGCTACCATTCCGCCAACTGCTTGATAATATCCGTTTTGCATTTTTTACCTCAAAAATTTTTTAAATGTTAAAGCAACTTGTGTTCCAAAATTTGATATGATTTCATAATTCAAAAAAAGGAAACCAAAATGGGAGAAATTTATCTTTTATTGGCTCGAGCTGCCATAGCACAATCTGTTGGACTTAAATATAATATTGACTTGGATAAAATATTGGAAAAATATCCTGATTTAAAAGAAAAAGGTGCTGCTTTTGTAACAATAACAATAGGAGAAAACAATACCCTTAGAGGTTGTATAGGCACACTTGAACCACATAGACCAATATATGAAGATATTATTATAAATGCAAGAGCGGCAGCTTTACATGATCCTCGCTTTAAAATGCTTGATGCTCAAGAATACAATGACATTAAAATAGAAGTTTCTATACTATCAAAACCTAAAAGTTTAAAATATGAAAATAAAGAAGAATTAAAACAAAAGATAACTCCATACAAAGACGGTGTTGTTTTAAAACTTGGCAATCATCAAGCAACTTTTTTGCCTCAAGTGTGGGAACAACTTTCTGATTTTGAACTTTTTTTCTCTCATTTATGTCAAAAAGCAGGACTTGAGCCAAATTGTATAGATAGACATCCTGAAATATTTATATATCAAGTCGAAAAATATAAAGAGAGTTAAGTTGGATTAATAATATTTTTTGTATAATGATATGATAATATTATATTTGGAGAGTGGATGCAAAAGAGTTATATTGTAAAAATTGATTGTAAAGATGAAAAAGGACTTGTATATAAGATATCTGAACCTCTGTATAAAAACAATGTTAACATCATTGCAAATAGAGAATTTGTGGACTTGCAAACAGGTAAATTTTTCTTTAGAGCTGAGATTGAAGGAGATATTGATTCTCAAAAATTAAAACAAGAACTTTTGTCTAAGTTACCAAAAGATTCAAACATTAATATCTCAAAAAGAAAAAGAAAAAATATCATTTTAATGTGTACAAAAGAGTCTCATGTTCTCGGAGATATATTGATAAAACATTATAGCAATGAATTAAATGCAAATATATTGGCAGTTGTATCCAATTATGATATATTAAAATCTCTTGTCGATAAATTTGATTTGCCATATTATTTTGTTTCTCATGAAAGATTAAGTAGAGATGAACACGAAGAGAAAATTGCAAAAATATTATCAAAATTTGATATAGATTTTATAGTATTAGCAAAATATATGAGGATATTAACCCCGAATTTTGTAAAAAGATATAAAAATAAAATTATCAACATACATCACTCATTTTTACCTGCTTTCATAGGAGCCAACCCATACAAGCAAGCATACAACAGAGGTGTAAAAATAATAGGTGCTACGGCACACATAGTAACGGATAGTCTTGACGAGGGTCCTATCATCGCCCAAGATATCATAAGAGTAGATCATACTTACGGCTGGAAAGATATGCAGTTAGCAGGAAGAAATGTTGAAAAAACAGTTCTTTCAAATGCTTTAACTTTGGCTATTGATGATAAGATATTTATCAATGATAACAAGACTATAATTTTTTAGAGTTTTAATTGAATAAAATGTTCAATATCGTTTTAGTAAATCCTCAAATTCCACAAAATACGGGTAGTATAGGGCGAATATGTGTAAATGCTAACTCTGTTTTACATATCATTAAACCTATAGGTTTCGATATAGATGAAAAAGCTGTTAGAAGAGCAGGGCTTGACTATTGGCATCTATTAGACTTAAAAGTTTGGGAGAGTCTTGAAGAGTTTTATGAGGCAAACAAAGAGCATAAGGATAGATTTTTTTATTCTACTACTAAAAGTTCCACTCCATATTTTGAAAAAAGATTTCAAAAAGGGGATTTTTTATTTTTTGGTAGCGAAACCAGTGGAATACCAACAGAGTTTATGAAGAATAATTGGGAAAACTCTATGACTATACCTATGGGTAAAAACGGCAGAAGTTTAAATCTTTCCGTTAGTGTAGGTATAGTCTTATACGAAGCTATAAAACAAAATTTTGATATGTTTTAAGCTATATTATATATTACGAATTGTATAATATATGCCTTTTATATAATGCACTATAAAAACAGGCAAACTTGCAACAAGGGAGCGAATTAGAATATGACTACAAAAGAACTTTATCAACAACTTGAAAAACTTTTCAATGAAAGAAAAAAAAGATTTGTAACCTATGCTGAGGTAATGAGTATTTTTGAAAAACAACCTACTGCCTCACAAGCAAAAAAGACATTATCACTACTTAAAAAATATGATGTAACTTTGATAACTTCGGCTGAACTTGCCAAAAATAGAAATATAGAAGAAGCTAAAAAGAAAGAACGAGATAGAAAAAAGGTTCAAGACAAGGCCCTTGAAGAAGAGTTTGATCTTGCAAGTGAAAAAGAACTTCTTGAGTGGAGTAGAAGTGATAGTCCCGTTAGAATGTATCTTAGAGAAATGGGCAAAATCTCTCTATTGACCAAAGAAGAAGAGATAGATATAAGTAAACAGATTGAATTTGGAGAAGATATTATCATAGATGCTTTTTGCTCTGTTCCATATCTTATAGATTTTATACTTGATTATAAAGAGCCTTTAATAAATAGAGAAAGAAGAGTAAAAGAGTTATTTAGAAGTTTTGATGATGAGGATGATGAGAATGATGAGGATGATAGTAATTCCAAAAAACCAAGTAGTAAGATATTAAAACGAACCAAAAAAGTACAGGAGAGTTTTAAACTTCTTGAAAAAGCAAAGAAAGATTGGATGAAAGCCTCTTCAAAGCCTCTTGATGAAGATGCTACGGAAGAGAAAAAACTACATTATGATTTAGTTTTGGCATACAAAAAAAAGATACTAAAAGAAAGACTTTTAGAATTAGGACCGACAAGTAAACTTATAAACCAACTTGTCAAATCAATGGAAACAGTTTTAAAAAGTGATGATGAGTTTGATAAAGAGTTAAAAAGACTTGAGTATAAATTACCGCTTTTTAATGAAACTCTTAGAGAAAATCACAAAAAAATACTCTCCAAGATAACAACTATGTCAAAAGAACAAATTGCAGATAGTGTTCCTGAAACAACCATGGTTTCAACTTATGTGGAGATAAAAAAACTCTTTAAAACAAAAGAGGCAAGTAAAAATAGTTTCAATCTTGATCCGAATATTCTTAAAGAAATTATAGAACAAATTAAAAGAGGTAAAAAGATAGCTGATGTTGCAAAGTTCAGAATGGCAAAATCAAATCTAAGATTGGTCGTTTCCATTGCAAAAAGATATACCAATAGAGGCTTACCATTTCTCGATCTTATCCAAGAGGGCAATATAGGACTTATGAAAGCGGTTGATAAGTTTGAGTATAAAAAAGGTTATAAATTTTCCACTTATGCAACTTGGTGGATAAGACAAGCTATAAGTAGAGCTATAGCCGATCAAGCAAGAACCATCAGAATACCTATCCACATGATAGAAACAATCAATAGAATAAATAAAATAATAAGAAAACATATCCAAGAAAACGGCAAAGAGCCGGGAGTTGATGATATAGCTAAAGAGGTGGGATTGAGTGTAGATAAGGTAAAAAATGTTATTAAAATAACAAAAGAGCCTATCAGCCTTGAAGCCCCCATAGGAAATGAAGATGATGGAAGATTTGGGGATTTTGTTGAAGATAAAAGTTCGGTTTCTCCTATGGATTATATGCTAAAAGCTGATCTTAAAAATCAAATAGATGATGTACTCTCTCAGCTCAACGAAAGAGAAAAGGCAGTTATCAGGATGAGATTTGGGCTTTTGGAAGATGAAAGTGATAGAACTCTCGAAGAGATAGGCAAAGAGCTTAATGTAACAAGAGAGAGAGTTAGGCAGATAGAAAGTTCTGCTATAAAAAAACTAAAACATCCTAAAGTCGGAAGAAAATTAAAAAAATATATAGGGGAGTAAATATATTTCAAATTTACTGTAAGATATCTTTATGAAATTACTATTTTTAATTATACCTATATTGTTACAAGCTTTAACTTTCAAAGTAGCTTCTTATAATGTAGAAAATCTATTTGATATGAATTACAGTGGCAAAGAGTATAGAGAGTATGCACCAAACTCACCTCAAGGATGGAATAAATATACATATCAAAAAAAGCTTTCAAATATTTCAAAAGTTATATACGATTTAAAAGCGGATATTATTGGTCTTCAAGAGATAGAGAGCAAAAAAGCTTTACTTGATTTGAAGAGTGCTATAAAAAAACGAGGCTTAAATTATCAATACTTTGCAATAGCTGATAAAAAAGACAGTACTGTCAAAACTGCTATACTATCAAAATACAAAATCATTCGCACAAAAGAGATAAGAGTTTCATATAAAAAATCATATAGAAATATACTCGAAGCTCATATCAATATCAACAATAAAGAGTTGATAGTATTTGTCAATCATTGGAAATCAAAAAGTGCACCGGAGAGTGAAAGGATAAAATATGCCATTGCTCTTGAAAAAAGATTAAGAGAGTTAAAAAAAGGTACCGAATATATAATTATTGGGGATTTTAATTCAAATTATAATGAAAATATCACTTTTTTACATAAAAGAAGATTGGATAACACTCGTGGCAAAACAGGTATAAACAATATATTGAAAACTTTTGCAAATGGCAAACCAGTTCAAATAGATGATATCAAAAAAGATTGTAGATTGCTTTATAATTTATGGTACGAATTACCTTATACGGAGAGATTTTCATATCTTTATCAAGGCAAAAAAAATACTATAGACAATATTTTATTGCCGTGTAGTATGTTTGATAAAAAGGGAATTGAGTATATCAAAAACTCTTTTAGAGTTTTTAAGGCTCCATATCTTTTTAATAGAAGTTCTATCAATAGATGGGAAAAAAGATTTGGATATGGTGTGTTTACAGGTAGAGGTTATTCAGATCATTTACCTATATTTGCCTATTTTACCACCAATCTTAAAGAGACCAAGCATCTCTTTAAAAAAGTTAAAAAAAAGATATATCAAGAAATAGATATAAAAGATCTTTACTCTTTAAAATATATTACAAAACCTGTTTTATTAAGAAATGCTGCAGTCATATATAAAAATAAAAGTGGTGCAGTTATAAAAAAGTTAAACGATAGAGCAATTTATCTTTTTCATTTCAATAGACTTTTAAAAAAAGGGTTTTTATATAATATAGTAGTTAAAAATATAAAAAGGTACAAAGGCAATCTTGAAATATATTCTATAATTAGTGCTTTTAGAGAAGGAAAAATAAAAAATATAAAAAGATACTATTTGAATTATCAAAAAGGAATGGATCTTTCAAAACCAAAATACCAAAATGAAGTTCTTTACAAAATAAGCGGTATCTATAGAAATCATTATTTATGCTATGATAAAGATAAAAAAATAAGGATATTTTTTAGATTAAAAAAATGGTACTTACAGAATGGTACTTTTATAAATCTAAAATTTGCAAGAATTATAAATTACAATAATGAAAATGAAATATTTATAGAAAGAAAAAAGGATATAAAGTTCGACTAATCAATTTTAAATCTATTTTTAGATAAAATCCACTATATTTTTTAAAAGGTTTTTATGATGCTTAAACCAATGCTTATAGAAGTAGGAGTTGAAGAGCTACCTGCTATTCCATTTTTAAAAGAGTTGCCAAATGTTGATAAAAAGTGGAGTGAAGTTTTAGAAAAAAACTCTCTACTTTGTGAATTTGACTTTTATTATACTCCAAGAAGATTACTCTTATGGCATAGAGAATTTCCTGTAAAACAGCCGAACAAAACCAAAGAATTTTTTGGTGCACCTTTGCATATAGCTTACAAAGACAATAAGCCGACAAATGCTGCTTTATCATTTGCTAAAAAGTGCGGAGTTGATATAAGTGAGATAAAAACTGCAAAAAAAGGCGATAAAGAAGTTCTTTACTATAAAAAAGAGATAGATGGCAAAAATTCAAAAGAACTTATAGGAGATATGTTACATACATTTTTAAAATCCTTAAATTTTGGCAAGTCTATGAGATGGGGAAATTTAGAAGAAAGTTTTATAAGACCTATTAGATGGATAGCTTGTTTATTTGGAGACGAGAAGGTTGAGTTCGAGATATATGGTGTAAAAAGTTCCAACTATTCATATCCGCACAGAAGTATATCGTATAAACCTTTTGATTTTGATTTTGCAGGAAGTTACTTTTGCAGACTTGATAAAAACGGAGTTATACTCTATCAAAACGAAAGACGAAAGAGGATTTTGGAGCAATTTGAAAAATTGGAGCAAAAAAGTGATATATCTATTGAGATAGATAAAGATTTGCTTGATGAAGTGGTAACTATCACGGAGCATCCGACTGCACTTTTAGGAAGTTTTGATAAAGAGTTTTTGAAATTACCTCAAGAAGTTATCATCACATCCATGAAAGAGCATCAAAGATATTTTCCGGTTTTCAAAGAAAATGAATTATCCAACAATTTTGTTGTAGTATCAAATGCTATAACAGATGATTTTTCTCTTATTATTCAAGGTAACGAAAAAGTTTTAAGAGCCAGACTAAGTGATGCTATGTTTTTTTATAAAAACGACTTAAAAAATGGACTGAAGTATGAAGGTTTAAAAGATATATTATATTTGCAAGGATTGGGATCGATTTACGATAAAGAGTTGAGAGAAAAAGAGATAGCCCTATATCTTTGTGATTTATTTGCCGATAAAGAGAATATTGATAAAAAGTTAATGGAAAGAGCCGTGATGTTAAGTAAAGCCGATCTTTTAAGTGAAATGGTTTATGAATTTACCGAGCTTCAAGGAACTATGGGATACTACTATGCCAAAGCCGAAGGAGAAGATGAAAAAGTTTGCTTATCTATTAAAGAGCAATATTTACCAAATAGCGAAACATCACCTTTACCAAGCACTCTTTTTAGCTCTATAGTAGCTCTATCAAATAAACTTGATACGATTTTTGCTCTTTTCGATATAGGTAAAATTCCAACAGGTAACAAAGATCCATTCGGTCTTAGAAGAGCAGCAAACGGCATTGTTAAAATAGTTTTAGAAGGAGAGTTAAAATTTGATATAAAAAGAGTTATAGACAATTTATCTAAAAAATATAAAAATATAGATAAAAATAGACTTGAAGAATTTTTCTTAGAGAGGTTATATCAATTTTTTGACATAAATCCATCTATCTTAAAAGCTGTTCTTCAAAGTGAAGAGAGAGATATATTAAATATTTCCAAAAAAGTTTTAGCACTAAATAATATAGTTATAAGCAATGATTTCAAAGAAGTATTTACTACATTTAAAAGAGTTTCAAATATAGTAAAAGATGTGGATACAAACAAAGAGTTGATAGTAGATGAAAAACTTTTTGAAAAAAATGAAGAAAAAGAGCTTTTTAACGAGTATAAAGAGTTAAAGGATAAAAATTTTGATGATTACGAGGTTAGACTTCAAGAACTTTTCTCACTAAAGCCCAAGATAGATAGCTTTTTCGATAATGTAATGGTAAATGTCAAAGATGAAATGATAAAAACCAACAGAAAAAATCTCATAAGTTCCATCTACAAAACTTTTAAAGAGATAGCTGATATAAAAGAGATTACTGTATAAATTGTAATCTCGTTTGTGTAAAAATTAACATATCTTTTTCATCAAAAACTTTTATATTATTTTCTTTAAGTAGTTTTGCTGTTACTCCCGGCAAAGCTACCAATTTTCCACTAAAAGTTCCATCATATACTCTATTTTTTCCGCAAGAGGGAGAGTTTGATTTTAGTATAGCTTTTTCAACATCAAGGCTTTTGCACACTTCTAAACATTTTTTTGCTCCATTAATAAAACACTCGGTAACATCTTCGCCTTTTTGATTGACAAGCTTCAAAGGTTCAAAACAGACTATTTCAGATGGTGGTCGAGGGGTAGGTAGTCCACCCTCAACCTCAGGACAAAAAGGTACCAAATCATACCTTTTTTTCAACTCTTCTATATCATCAAGTAAATTGTTTTTACCGTTGTATTTTACATTTTCACCTATCAGACAGGCACTTATAAGCACTTTTTCTTTATGAAACAAACTCTTTTATCCTCTTGATACCCTCTATGATACTTTTCTCATCCGTAGCAAAAGAAAATCTTACATATCCCTCGCTACCAAAACCAATCCCAGGAATAACCGCAACACCTTTTTTAGCAAGTAACTCTTTGGCAAAATTCATTGAGTTGTTACTCACTTTTTTGATATTTATAAAAAGATAAAAAGCTCCGTCAGGTTTAACGACAGAGAGCTTATCTATATCCTCTATAAGCCTTATGGCTAAATCTCTTCTTTTTTCAAACTCTACTCTCATTCTTTCTATATCATCATCCGCTCTGCCGTCTAATCCTGCTATGGCGGCATGTTGAGTGATAGAGTTTATATTTGATGCACTTTGACTTTGAAGCCTCTTCATAGCTCCGATAAGTTCATCATTAGGAGTTGCAAGATAACCAAATCTCCACCCCGTCATTGCAACTGACTTACTAAGACCATTTACCGTAATAGTTCTTTGAAACATATCCTCATTTATACTTGCAACGGATATAAACTTCTTTCCGTCATATATAAGTTTTTCATACATCTCATCGGAGCATACAAATATATCGGTTCCTTTTAAAACTTCAGCCAATTCTTCAAGCTCCTCTTTGGAGTAAACCGAACCGGTAGGATTTGACGGAGTTGTTAAGATGATCATCTTTGTTTTTGAAGTAATAGCCTCTTTTAGCTGCTTAGCAGTCATCTTAAATCCGCTCTCATCCGTAGTCTCAACCTCTACCACAACTCCTCCGCTATATCTAACAAGTTCAGGATAAGTTACCCAGTAAGGGGAGGGTATGATAACTTCATCGCCATCTTCAATCAAGGCTTGAATAAGGTTAAACAAAGAATGCTTTGCCCCATTGCTTGTTATGATATTTGAAGGTTTATACTTAATGTTATTGTCTCTTTCCAATTTTACACATATAGCTTCAAGAAGTTCCGGGATACCTGCTACGGCAGTATACTTGGTAAAACCTTTTTTCAGGGTTTCTATAGCCTCATTTTTAATAACCTCAGGAGTATCAAAGTCCGGCTCTCCCGCCGAAAAACTAAGTATATCCTTTCCTTCAGCCTTTAACTCTCTTGCAAGAGAACTTATAGCTATAGTCATAGACTCATTTAACACCTTTACTCTTTTTGTCAACATTGCTTTATCCTTTTATAGTTTTTAAGAACATTTCATAAATCTTCTCAAGCTCTTTATCTTTCTCGAGAACGATCTTCTCATCATGGCTCACTAAAACCTCTTCCAAAACATTCAATCTCTTAATGATATACTCAAAAAGCTCCTTATTAATGTCGGGTAGTTTATTGTGTGAAAGCTGAGATTTATCTCTACCTTTCTCAATCACTCTTGCAGGTATTCCTATAGCAGTAGAGTTTTCAGGTACATTATGTATAACAACTGAATTTGCTCCAATCTTTGAATTTTTCCCTATAGTGATATCTCCAAGGACTTTAGCTCCTCCGCCCACTACAACTCCATCTTCGATAGTAGGATGTCTCTTAACACCTCTTTCAAGACTCACACCCCCTAAAGTCACCTGCTGATATATCAGCACATCACTACCGACTACAGCCGTCTCTCCGATAACCACACCAAATCCATGATCTATAAACACTCTTCTCCCTATTGTTGCCGCAGGATGTATGTCTATGTTTGTTATGATTTGCACTATACCCATAATAATCCTAGAGAGTATTTTCCAATTCCTTTTGTAAAATCTATGTGCAATTCTATAGCATATAATAGCCCAAACACCGGGATAATTAAAAAATAGCTCAACTTTTGAATCAATAGCCGGATCACAAAGATAGGGCATATTAAAATCCTCTTTTATCTGCTTCCATAAAGAAATTTTTTCACTCATATCTATATATTAAACCTTTCAATCAAAAAAATTAGGCTGAATTATATCAGTTTTTAAGTAACTGTTGTCATTCAAAAAGGTATTTATCATTTCGCAAACTCTACTCTTTTTATCTTCTGCTACAAGTTTTGATTTTTTCACTTTATCATACAAGATAGATCTTATCTCACCCTCATTATACTCAATATTTTTTAGAATTTCTATAATGCTCTTTGATTTTATGATATTTTTTATCTCATACCCTTCATCGCTTATCTCTACACTAAGTTCTGTAGGATGTGCGAAAAGGTTATGCTCCATACCCATAGTCTCCTGATATGCACCCACTAAGAAAAAGCCTAAAAAATAATCCTCTTCATCAAGATTTACATCATGCAAAAAAAGAGGATTTTTTATATCAAAGCTTATCTCTCCATCACTATCGCAGGTAATATCCCACAAAGATGCACTTCTTTGATTTTTCTCATCAAGTCTATCAAGAGGCATCACGGGAAAATTTTGTCCAAGACCCCAATTATCAGGCAAACTTTGAAAAATAGAAAAGTTTAAAAGATACCTTTCTTGAACTCTGTCTTGTATAGATAGTAATTCGTTGTGATTTTTATCTTTTAATAGATAGAGTGCTTTTTTTATGATAAGATTTACAAGTATCTCCGTATTTGACCTGTCCTCTATATCTATATAACCTAAGTCAAAAAGAGTTAAGAGAGACTCCATATGATCTATGCCATCATGCAAAAATTCAAGAGCATTTTTTCCATTCATATCTTTATACAGATCATAAAGCTCTTTAACCAAAGGAGGGTTCTTTTTATCCAGTCTCAAAGCCTTTTCGCTATAATCTTTTGAGAAAAGTTCAAGCACAGGTGTAACCAAAACGGCATGACTGGCCGCCACATATCTACCCGACTCTATAAATATATCAGGCTCCTTTACATCTTTTCTTTTTGAAATATCTTGCAAAAGATAGATAACATCACTAGCATACTCTTTAAGCGAGTAGTTTCTATGATATCTATTTTCATTTTGGGAGTACTCTACGGCCAAACCGCCTCCTAGATTGATTGCCCTTAGGGCATTTGCACCCATTTTTTTAAGTTCGGCAAATATATTTCCGGCCTCTCTTAGTGCTTTTTTTAGTGGAGCAATATCCTCTATCTGGGAGCCTATATGAAAATGTATCATAGTAAAATACTCCAATAGATTATGCTTTTTCAAAATATCTATAGCAGTAATAAGTTCCAAAGAGGTCAGTCCAAACTTGGAATTGATACCTCCGCTTTTTGCCCATATACCTATACCGGAGCTATGGAGCCTTATCCTAAGTCCGATATTTGGCACAACTCCGTCAAAGTTCTTGATATTTTCCACTATACTTTCAAGCTCATTTATACCCTCTATAGTCAAAGTGATATTTTGCCCCATCTTCGCCGCCAAAAATCCAAGAACTATCATTTCGTTGTCTTTAAAACCATTCACAGTTATAGGTGCATTGGCATTATTGTAAGTCATTGCAAGTAGAAGCTCCGCTTTACTGCCTGCCTCTAATCCGTAGTTGTATTTCTTTCCTTTTTCAACCAGATTTTTCACAAAACCGGGGTATTGATTGACTTTAAGGGGAAAAACGGCATTAAAACCACCTTTGTACTTAAATTCATTTTGAACTTCTGTGAAAGTGTCATACATCAAAGAGATTTGAGACTCTATCAAGTGAGGAAATCTTATAAGCAAAGGTCCGCTCAAACCATCTTCTCTGACTCTACTAACTATATCTATGATGGAGGGCTTTGACTTGTGATTTACTACAACTTCTCCGTTTCGTATATCAAATCTTTTACCACCCCATACATCAATACCGTATCTATTCATCTTTTACTCGCTAAATTTATCAATATCTATAGAATATTCCTCTTTTTTTAACAAATCTTTTACCCAAACTTTTCCCTCATTTATCTCATTTTCACCTATAACAGCACAATATCTAACTCCTTTTTTATCGGCAGCTTTCAAGTGAGCTTTTAAACTTTTTGTCTTATAGGCTATCTCAACTTTTTCTTTTTTTCTCTTTTTGTATCCAATTTTAAAGATAATACTCAAAGCATTTTCATCTAAAGCACCCATATAATACCCGTCTTTTTCTATTTTATCCGGCTCTATTAAGTCCAAAAGCCTCTCTATGCCTATCGCAAAGCCGATACCCGCAGTAGCTCTACCACCAAGAAATTCGACCAGTTTATCATATCTTCCTCCGCCCGCTACAGCATTTTGAGCTCCAATATCTCCCGAAACAAACTCAAAAGCGGTCTTTGTATAGTAGTCCAGACCTCTCACCAAATTGCTATCAACTTCATAGGGAACAGCCAAGCTATCTAATGTTTTTTTGACAAATTCAAAACTCTCAAAACACTCATCACAAAGCATACTTCCCAGCCTTGGTGCATCTTTAAGCAAGTTTTGACAATTTTTATTTTTACAGTCAAAGACTCTTATAGGGTTTGTCTTGATCCTTCTTTTGCAATCATCGCACAATCCGTCCTCAATATCGGTCAAAAATTTTACCAAATTATCTCTAAAAGGGGGCAAACACTTATCACACCCCAAGGAGTTTATCTTTAGTGTATATTTGATACCGAAAAAATCCAAAATATCCTTTAACATTAAGATTATATTGACATCCTCAAAAGGACTATCCTCCCCAAAACACTCTACACCAAATTGATGGAACTCTCTAAGTCGTCCTTTTTGAGGTCTTTCATATCTAAACATAGGACCATAATAAAAAAATCTTTTAACACTTCCGATTCTATCAAATTTGTTTTGAACGAAACATCTAACTACCCCCGCCGTACCTTCCGGTCTCAAGCAGACATTATTGCCTCCCTTATCAACAAACTCGTACATCTCTTTGCCAACTATATCACTACTCTCTCCAACACTTCTTTTAAAGAGTACAGTTTCTTCAAGTATAGGAGTTTCGATATATTCAAAACCATAATTTTTAGCTATCCTTGATGCATTTTTTATAAAATACTCAAATTTCTCATTTTGAGGTGGCAAAATATCCTTCATTCCTCTTAATGCATTTATCATTTTTTTATCCTATTGTTATATATTTTTTAATAATACCACTGATTTCATCTATGCTTTTAGAAGCATCTATTTCAATACACTTTATGTCAAGTATAGATATGATTTTTCGCATATTATCTTGTACATCCAAAAGATATTTTATACCTCTTTTTTCTATATTGTCCATACCTCTACCACTCAATCTTTCTTTAATAATTTTTTCATTTGCAAGAAACAAAAAAACAGTATCCGGCATATCATTATCAATGGCTATCTTGTTTAATTCTATCAACCTATCAAAATCAAACTCTTTTTGATTTGTTTTTGCATATGCGACACCAGAGATAAAACCTCTATCGCTAACTATAAGTTTTTTTTCTCTGTTTGGCTTAATAACTTTAAAATAGTGTTCTGCTCTATCAGCTAAAAATAAAAATAACTCCGTCTTCTTGCTTGATACAGTACCATCAAGTAATAATTTTCGTATATCAACTCCAAGCTTAGTACCTCCGGGTTCTTTTGTAAAAATAGCATTCGAAAACTCTTTTTTTAAAATATCTATTTGAGTTGACTTTCCACTTGTATCAACACCTTCGAATATCACATACACTCTATCATCTCCCTTACGGATTTAGGTAGCAAAGATAAGGGATCGCCTTTATGTTTTAAGATGACTCTCACCACTGATGAACTTATAAAAGCATTTTTTAGTGAAGGCATAAGATACACTGTATCTATCTCTTTATTTAAAAAATTGTTAGCATAACCCATCTGTAGCTCATATTCAAAGTCGCTGACTGCCCTTAAGCCCCTGACGATAGTCATAACATTTTTCTTTTTTGCAAAATCAACAAGCAAACAATCAAAGCTCTCCACCCATACACCATCCAACTCTTTAATGGTAGCTTGTATAAACTCTACTCTTTTTTCAAGAGAAAACATCGGTTTTTTATCGCTTGATTCTGCAACAGCAACCAATACTTTATCAAAAATTTTTCTAGCTCTCATGATAACATCCAAGTGACCATTGGTAATAGGATCAAATGTACCTGGATATATTGCTATTTTTTTATTCATCTTTATCCTCAATTTCATCAACTTTCCATCTGCTATACAGGTGATGTTTAATACCTATCAAATCAAACCATTTACCTATAATAAAATCCTCCATATCATCTAAACTTTTAGGATTGGAATAGTAACCTAAAACTGGTGGGGCTATTATCACACCAAGTCTGGATAATTTGAGCATATTTTCAAGTGCTATGGCAGAGTAGGGCAGTTCTCTTGGTGCCAAAAGAAGATCTTTTTTCTCCTTTATCATCACACTTGCAGCTCTTGTAGTTAAGTTGTCTGCAATTCCACAACCAATCTTTGCAAGAGTATTCATGCTACAAGGTACTACAATCATAGCATTGCATCCAAAAGACCCCGAGGCCAAACTTGCCGCGATATCTCCATCATCGAATATTTCTAAATTTGTTTCCTCTTTAAAAACAGTTTTAGCATTTTTTGAAATTATAAGGTACCTTTTTATATCTTCAGGAAGGTGCTTTAAGATTTTTAAGCCCAGATTTACACCGCTTCCTCCGCTTATAGCAATGATAACTTTCATTTTATTTCCACCAAATCTCTATCTTTAACTATAGCCCTAAATATCTTTCTGCTTTCATTCATAATTTTTATCTCATCTCCCTTGTCTCCACCGTTTAAGGCTGTGGCAGTAAACTCGACACTTAATGCACCATTTTTTACAACTGCTGTTACGATTTGCTTCTTTCTTATCAATTTTTTTCTTTTTATCATATATGAAGTTATTATTTTTCCCCGCCTGATATAAGTTCTCGCCACATACCCATCTAAGGTTTTAAATCTGACTATATCAGTAGGTATTTTATCAAATTTTACCACAACTTCATCATAATCATTTAAGTATAGGATTTTACCGTTTGTGATATTATTTTTTGCTTTAAAAACTGCTATTTTTGCAACTATTTTAAATTTAAAATAGACTCTAAGCACTCTATCTTTTTCATCTTTATATAAAACAGAAAATGTACCTCTGCTTTTGTGAAGATTATAATTTGATATTTTTATCCCTGAAAAACTATATTTGTCAAAATCTTTTGGAAAAGAACTAATTGGCTTTATATCAATATTTTTTATTACAAAATAATTGTATTGTTTTAAAAATTTACTTTTTAAAACATCAATAATTTTCTTTTTTTCATATTTTAGATTACATCTCTTGTCAAAAAGTACAACACCGCCACTTATATCATCCACTTCAACTCCTAAAATATTTTTTATAGGAGAAATAATATCAACAGAAGGTACTTTGTAGTTGTTTATATTGTGGGGTACTTTAAATAATTTAAAGTTTTTTTTCGCTTTTGGAAATAACTCTTTTAGATAAATTGTATCATTTTGCACACAGTAGTGATCTTTCAAGATAAAGTTATCATTGGAAAAAGCAAATTGTAGAAAAAAAGCCAAGATAAATAGCATGGAGCGGGAAACGAGGTTCGAACTCGCGACCCCAACCTTGGCAAGGTTGTGCTCTACCACTGAGCTATTCCCGCACATATAAAATAGAAGTGAAATTTTATCTCAAAATTTTTCATTTGTCAACTTTTTTACTGTTATTATAACATTTTTTGAGAAATTTTGGAAAAAATTTGAGAGAATAGAAAAGGAGGAGTAAACTATTCTCTCAATCAATCGGTTATTTTAGGTTACTTTTGCTAATATTTCATTTGGGTTACAATCAAAACATCAACAGTGAAATAGTATAGCAAAAGGTCTTAATATGCCTCATTTATATTTTTCTATATTTGTGTTTTAAGCTTATCATAAGGAGAAAAAATTGCAAAAGAGAGTAATTATATTTGATATGGACGGAACCTTGCTTGATAGTAGTCGCTCAATAACAAAAAGTATAAATTTTGTCAGAAATGAATTAGGACTACCGCCTTTTAGTATTGATGCGGTAACAAAACTTATAAATATGCCTGATCAAGATTTGCCAAAACTCTTTTATGAAAATGTTAAACCATACAGCGAATGCAGAAAAATTTTTGAAAAACATTATTATGAAAATTGTATAAAAGAGATGAGATTATACGACGGTATAAAGGGTATGCTTGATACTTTGCATCAAAAACACGATATGGCAGTAGCCACGAATGCATACGAAATGTTTGCAAAAAAGATGTTGAAACATTTGGATATAGATAAATATTTTCAAGTCATATTAGGTTCAGACACCATAAAAGCAAGAAAACCTGATCCAAAGATAATACAATACATACTAAAACACTTCAATGCATCAAATAAAGAGGCTATTCTTGTAGGAGATAGCTTAAAAGATGAAAAAGCAGCAAAAAATGCTAATATAGAGTATATATTTGTTGATTGGGGTTTTGGAGAGAGTGACACTCCTGACTACACACTCTCCTTAAATAATTTAAAAAATATTAATAAAATAGTATCAAACTAAAAGATACTAAATCTAAAATGAACAAATCCCATGATAGACTCCATATCTTTTACGACACTCTCCATTACATCACCGGTTTTTGTACCACTAAACATTCTTGCCATAAGATATCCATTCATAAGACCAACTTCCACCTTGCCATTACTTAACTCATAAACACTAATACTAAGAGGCATTTTAACGGACATAAACTTTCTGTCATCGTTTCCAAGCATTGTGGCAGACAACTTTGCATTGCAAAATTTTATAATTTTAACTCTGCCTACATCTTTACCACCATGTTTAATGATCTCTTCTTCTTGGTTGATTATATTTACTACATGCCAACCAGATTGGTGATTTATCTTATCAGCTATAAGTTTAACAGTTTTTTCAAAACTATAAGGACTTGTAATCTCTTTAAAAAATATTTGCTTGGCACTCGCTTTAAAAATTAACGGAATTGCAAAAAAAGAAAATACCACTCCAAGTAAAAAACCGGCTATCAAAACTCTTTTATTCATTTTAACTCTCCTCCGAAATACAAATTTGCTCTTTTTTTATCGCCTCTATAGTCTTATAGCTTACAATTGCCACCACAGTCATAGTCAAAACTATCAAAAGAATTGAACCGATATATAATAGTGTCGAATGAAAAACAAGATATAGTAATATAGTAGCTATACTCATAGCTGCCATAGGAAATGTATAAGCCCACCAAGATATAAAAAACTCAATTTTAGTAAATTTATCAAGCATGAAAAACATAAGAAAAAATGTAAATAAAGCAATACAATATAAAAATTGACTTGTCAAATCAATACTTCCGAAAGTAATACGAAAATAACTGATAAATCCAACCGCAGGAGGTGCTATAAGGATAAAAAATGTAGGCAACAACCTTTTGGCAAGAGGGTGATGAAAAATCATCCTATATGTTATGATAGCAAATAGAACAATCCAGAAAAATATACCTATACTAAAGTAAAACAAAGATACATACTCCGGCATGCAGTCAACTCCAACTACAGGAACCAGTACATTACCAACTATCGGTATAAACCAAGCCGGCGAAATATGTCCTATATTAAAAGTATTGTCTATCCAAAATTTCATAGTGATATATGTAAAATACAGATGCAAAGGAGCACCTATAAACCAAAATGTTACAGCTACAGCAGGATCATAGTCATAGTATGATATGGATAACAACAAAAAGCTTATGGATATAGCCGGAGCAAAAGCACTCTTTACCGGATGATTGAACTCCGCTTTCACTTCCGAGGGATAATATACCCATTTTAAAAGATATGCCCCAAATATCACAAAAAACAGTATCGTATCTACAAAAAGTAAAACTTCATAAATACTATAAGGAAAACCAAGTATATGAAAAGCTTTCGCATAAACAATAGTCAATCCCGAAAAACCCATAATAACAGCAAAAAATTGCACGGGAAAACACTTTAAACTTCGTTTTTGAATTTCCATTTTATTGCTCCCTTGATATTTTAAAATTATAAAAATTGAATATAATTATCATAATCAAAGCAAATGATACAATAAAAAATCATTATTGTCAATAAAAAATAATACTAAACACAATAATTCAAAATTAAGCTACATTACCGATATATCTATGATACTCTTTGATAGTTTTATAAGCTTGCTGAATCTCTTGAAATTTTTTTCTATAAACTTTTAAAATAATTTCATTATCGTTAGAAATCGCATCAGGATGATACTTTTTTGTAAGCAAAAGGTAGCTTTTTCTAATCTTGTCGTAAGGGTCTTTGCTGTTGCAATTTAGTTTTTTATAAAAATCATCAAGCAATATATTGGCTCTTCTATTCTTTTTATCAATCTTTTTTAAATTTTCTTCATTTATCTCATCAAAAATACCATCATCATACTTGATATCTAAAAATATACCTAAAATCTCCCTTGTAGATATAAAATGTTGCAAAACGATACCAAAATTTTTATCAATATTTTGAATATAGGTTTTATCCATTGAGGGATAATATGTAACTTCATAATTTTTAAATATATTTTTTATTCCTCTTAAGATAAATCTATTTTTCTTATCCATAGATATCTCTATAGAGTTTGTCATTTTATTATATTTTATTGCTATCTTTACAACTTGTTGAATTTGATTTTTTTGTATCAACGATATTTTTATGCTTTTATCTACAGCCTTTTCGATTTGCCAAATTCTTTTTAATTTTTTGGCTGCTTTTCTGGCATAAATCTTTGATAAAAGTTTCAAAAAGTATCTTCTGCTAACTTCTTCATTAGGATCGTTAAAAATGATTATTTTATTTTTATTTGCTAACTTGTTTTTAAAATTCTTTTCTATCAAGCTTTTAAAATATAAAAAAGTCTGTGTATCCTCTTTTATGACTACATTGACAGATGTTTTTGTCTGTTTTACTTTCATAAGACAGCCTTTGCTTTTTATTTATTTACAATAAAAAGCAAAAACTATACCAAAATATTATTTTTTACTATATCCATTTTTTAAAATTTGATACTCTTCGTGAAGTTGTTCCCTTAATTCGTCTGCTAAGTTATCTCCATCTTTAAAATTATCCTTTACTATTGTATCAAGAGTAGATAGTAATTTAAAAAATTGGCTTTCAAGCTCTTTTTTATCTTTTTCTTTAGCTTGTTGAGTTTCAAAAAAGGCTAACTGTCTTATAAGTCCATATAACTGTTCTTGTATATCATCTTTTTTATTTTCATCTTTTAAGATATATTTTTCATCCGCCAATACACTATTTTTTTCTATAATCTCTTCGATATTTTTTATATATCTTTCTACAATTCTTGCATATTTTGAATAAAATTCAAATGAATTTCTGTCAATAGTATCAATATTTGCAGTAATTTTATTGATATTTTTATATACAAAAAAAGCTACAATCAAAGAAACTATCACAACAGGTAATAGATGTTCCATATATCCCACCTCTATACTAAATTTTAAAAAATTATAACAAATTGTTACTTAAATATTAAAAATCTATAATTTTATATCTAAATTTACCAAAGATAAAGTAATATTTGTGTATTTTTACAAAAAATAAATTTTTAGGACTTTAGTATGAAAGATTGGAATCCGTCAAGTTGGATTGACAAAGAGATAAAACAACAACCCGTTTATCCTGATATAGAAAAACTTAAAGAAGTAGAAGATACGATTAGTAAATTTCCACCTTTAGTGTTTGCAGGAGAAGTTAGAAATCTAAAACAAGATTTGAAAGAAGCTACAGAAGGTAAAGCATTTTTACTTCAAGGCGGAGATTGTGCTGAGAGTTTTGCAGAATTTAGTGCCGACAACATAAGAGATACTTTTAAAGTTATTCTTCAAATGGCGGTAGTCTTGACTTTTTCAGGTGGATGCCCGGTAGTAAAAGTGGGTAGGATGGCAGGACAGTTTGCCAAACCGAGAAGTTCTGATTTTGAAGAAAAAGATGGTATAAAATTACCAAGTTACAGAGGCGATATCATAAACGATATAACTTTCACAAAAGAGGGCAGAACTCCAGATCCAAAGAGAATGATAAGGGCATATAATCAATCAGTAGCAACCCATAACCTTTTGAGAGCTTTTGCAAGAGGGGGTTTGGCAGATCTTCACGAGATACATAGATGGAATCTTGGATTCGTAAAAGACAATAGACTTGACAGTAGATATAAAGTTTTAACCGATAAAATTACTGAATCTTTAGCTTTCATGAATGCTTGTGGTATAAATTCGGAAAATACTCCCAATATCAAACAAACAGTAGTCTATACATCTCACGAAGCTTTACTTCTAAACTACGAAAAAGCTTTAACGAGAAAAGATAGTACAAGTGGAGATTGGTATGACTGTTCGGCTCATATGCTTTGGATAGGTGACAGAACCAGAGATGTCAACGGTGCTCATGTTGAGTTTTTAAGAGGTGTAAAAAATCCCATAGGTGTAAAAGCAGGTCCAACTATGAGTACAACAGAGCTTATAAAGTTAACCGACATACTAAACCCCGAAAATGAAGCCGGAAGACTTAATGTCATAGTAAGAATGGGTGCAGAAGAGATAGGTAAATATTTACCTAAACTTATTAAAGCTATAGAAAGAGAGGGTAAAAAAGTATTGTGGAGCATAGACCCTATGCATGGCAATACTATTAAAACTTCCAACAATTACAAAACAAGACCGTTTAATAATATCCTAAAAGAGGTTGAAAGATTTTTTGAAATTCATAAAGCAGAAGGTACTTATGCAGGAGGGGTACATCTTGAAATGACAGGTCAAAATGTTACTGAGTGTATCGGTGGGGCGAGAGAAATAACGGAAGAAACTCTATGCTCAAGATACAACACTCATTGTGATCCAAGACTAAATGCAGATCAAGCTCTTGAAATGGCTTTTTTGATAGCCGATATGCTCAAAAAAGCAAGAGCTTAATTTATACAAATTTTACAAAGAGCGATAAAATCCGCTCTTTGGTTTTTCTAAAAAAGGGTAGGGCATACCAAATACTACTCTTTCAATCTAATTATATCTCCTCCAATATCTTGAAACTTTTTTTCCAGATTTTCGTAACCCCTATCAAGATGGTATATCCTATGTACTTTCGTAACACCTTCGGCTACAAGCCCTGCAAGGATAAGAGCGGAACTCGCCCTAAGATCGGTTGCCATCACATCAGCCCCATAGAGTTTTATCTTTCCCTGTATAGTGGCACTATTGCCTCTTAGCATTATACTGGCACCCATTCTTTGAAGTTCGCTAACATGCATAAAGCGATTTTCAAAAAGTCTCTCTTCAACCATACTAACACCTTCAGCTTGGGTCATTAAAGCCATAAATTGAGCCTGCATATCGGTTGGAAAACCCGGATACTCGGAAGTGATTATGTCACAAGCTCGTATCTTTTTTGCCGGTTTTAAAGTAACACTATCTTCTTTAATTTCCAAAGAAAAACCCATCTCTTCAAGTTTCATAAATATAGCTTCAAGATGTTCAGGAATTATGCTTTTTATGGTAATCTCGGAGTTTGTTATAGCTCCGGCACAAAGATAAGTACCCGCCTCAATTCTGTCTGGTATAACCGAAAAATCTTTCATATCAAGCTTTTCTCTATCGGTTCCATTGATGACAAGCTCATCGGTGCCTATTCCATCCATTTTTACACCGGCTTTTTGCAATACTTCACAAAGCTGTACAACTTCCGGCTCTTTAGCAACATTTACCATCCTTGTCTTACCTTTAGCAAGAGCTGCTGCCATAATGATATTTTCACTTCCTGTTACAGTTATTTTATCAAAAATGATAGTCGCACCCCTCAATCCATTTTTTGCTCTTGCAACAACATATCCTTGTTTGATCTCTATATCCGCACCCATAAGCTCAAGAGCCTTTAAGTGCAGATCAATCGGTCTTTGCCCTATAGCACAACCTCCTGGCAATGAAACCTCACAATGTCCGTAAGTAGAGAGTAGGGGACCTAATGTAAGGATTGAAGCTCTCATAGTCTTTACTATCTCATAATTCGCCATGGTACTTGAAATGGCGGTAGAATCGATATCTAAAACATTATTTTTAAATGTGTAATTTGATCCGAGATTTGAAAGTAGTTTCAATAAAGTATTTATATCTCTTACATTTGGAACATTTTTTATAGATATTCTGTTTTTTGACAGTATGGTTGAAGCCAAAAGAGGCAATGCAGCATTTTTGGCACCAGATATTTTAATACTGCCATTTAGTTTTTCTTTTCCTTTTATTTGCAAATAATCCATAAAGCTTTTTCCTTTAATAAAATACAATATTTTAGCAATATTTGCTTTTATTGCCGTTTAAATGACAATAAAAATACCTTACTTTACCGCTACACAGTAACAACTCCTACAATTTTATTTAGATGAGGTAATCTCTTGTAAATACTATCACTTATTAATTCAAAAACGATTAGCAAAATATATAAACTCAATTAAAGTTCTACTTGCTAAAAGATAGTATTTATATCTTGGTTAACATAATATATATTCTCTTGAAAATATCCTGGAGAAAGTATGCTTATTTATACATACTATTTTTAGTATAATTTTACATATTATTATTTGTATTATAATATGTATTTTTAAAAGTGACTAAAAATTAACAGTTATTCATATATTCAATATTCTAAAAATTTTATTTTTCAAAAATGATTATAGCAAAAATTTTATCTAAATATATTATGATCATTTCATTTCATGAACAACTTTTTCCAAAAGTCTTAAGCAGATATAACGAAACCACTTTGTATCAACAATCCTCTACAAAATCAATAATTTTACTCAGATAAGACAATCATTTGCAGTAAATAGCTTGTTTTTTAAAACGATAAACGAAGTATTTACGATTTAAATTTATTCGTTTAATTCCAAGAGAAATTGGATACTTTTTTGAAACTATTTCCTCTTTTTTATAGCAATTTATTGCTATAAAAATAAAGAGTAAATTTCCTATTATTTTCTTTACATTAACGATTGTTCATACAATTTATTTTATACATTAACAACTGTTCACATTAAACAACTTGACAAATGAACGATTGTTAATGTATAATATGCAAAGTCGATTTTACAGGGGTTTGCATGGAAAAGAGTACAAAAGAGAAGATATTGGATGTTGCATTGGAACTATTTTCCCAAAAGGGATACAAAGGTGCATCTATAAGAATGATCTCCTCAAAAGTGGGCATAAGAGAGAGTGCGATATACAATCATTTTAAAAACAAAGAGGATATTTTAAATACTATCGTATCCACCCTATCCTCTTCATCTTTAGATCCGCTCATGTCTAAAAGACCCATAGAAGAATCAGCAAAAAAAGGTAAAAGTTTTTTAAGAGAATTTGCGGCATCTTTTAAGCTTCTTTCATATGATGATAAAAGTGAGAAGTTTTTTAGATTTATGATGATAGAGCTTATGCAAAATCAAAAAATGAGAGAGATATTTTTAAATGATTTTCACAAAGCTCATCTTAAAATTCTCTCTCAAGCCTTTTTCATTATGATGCAAGAGAGCATGGTCACTTCAGGTGATCCTATGCTAATGGCTCAAGAGTTTATCTCTCCCCTATTCTTCTATCGTATGCAAGCCACACTTCTTAGGATAGATGAGCAAAACTCAAAACAAGTAGCTACACTTTTTGAAAAACATATAGACTTTTTTTGGGAGATGGTATCGATTTAGTTTATTATAATCAAAATGGTAATATTTTAACATAAAATTTTTATTCCTAATATTTTTTGTAAGTTCGATAGACAAAAGGACTTGTTAAAATATACTTTAGGATATTTTAAGGCAACACTGAACTACCGCAGTATAGCCTTGTTAGTTCCTGCGATTTGTTAAATGCAATACCCCTACAATGTAATTTTGTTTCGAATTTTATCGTATAAATTATCAAATAATTCCATTATTTCTTTATCGTCACCAATATTTGTCATAATATTATCTAATTGAGAATATTGTATCGTAAAAAATTCATCAAATTAATATTCCACCCCAAAAGTCAAGACAATTTCTAATTTTTTTTAATTCCATTGACTTTATGCCACCTTTTGTAACATATCACGATCTATGACACTTTCATTTCGTTTAATATTTTGTAAGTATTTCTGATAATCATACACCTCCATTGGTTTTTTATATTGTAGTGTTTGATGATATCTATGATAATTATAGAAGTTGATATAAGCTTTCACATCTTGTCTTAACTCCATC
>Ga0256842_1000731_pt1 | contig 28570 bp, 29 predicted proteins | sample 4559240metaG_FD_185973 | JGI IMG/M metagenome (GOLD analysis project Ga0256842, IMG submission 185973) | Hydrothermal vent microbial communities from Guaymas Basin, Mexico - 4559-240 | ecosystem: Environmental > Aquatic > Marine > Hydrothermal vents | place: Mexico: Guaymas Basin | collected... | reverse complement strand
TAAAAAATTTTAAGCACCAAGTGCTTTTTTAACATTGTCATCAGCCATACTTATATTCCAAACTGGCTCCCAAACAACCTCAACCTCAACACTTTTAACATTTGCCATTTTTTCAACCGCTTCTTTTACCCATTGTACTATCATCTGGTGAAGTGGACATGCTTTTGTAGAGAGTGTCATAGTCACTTTAACATTTCCCTCTTCATCACACTCTGCATCATAGATAAGTCCCATCTCAACAAGATTGAACCCAACTTCTGGATCATTTACAGTTGATATAGCTAAAAATAGTTCCTCTTTTGAATACATGTTATTTTTCCTTATTTAAAATTAATCATATAAAATAAACTTCTAACAAATGCTAATGCACCAACAATTAAAAATGAAGCACCGGCACTTATAAACTGATCATTTTTTGTAATGATGGCTATAGTAACCAAAATCACACCAACAGCACAAAATACGAACTGTGCTTGTGAACTTCTATATGGTACCATATCTGCAAGCATCGGTACTTTTTGTTTTCCAACAAGTGGAGAAAATCTCTCAAACCAAACAAGGAATGGTACTATTTTATAGATATGCCCTGTAATCAAAAAAGCAAAAAATCCATAAAAGAACAACCATCCACATGCCAAAAGAAACTCATGTTTTGAAGTTGCAAAGTAAATAATACCCAAAACAACAGAAACTAACATAGCGATATATGAAAACATCAAAGATATAGCATATACATCATTCTCTTTTCTTGGTCTTGTTGAATATATAATATATATAATATAAAAATAAAAAACAAGACTTATAGCTGATAAAAAATACCCTAAATACTCAAAAAAAGCTATATTACTCAAAGATGACACAACAACACTAACAACTCCAACACTCATAAGCGTTATAGCTATTTCTAAAGGTTTTTGAGAGAAACTATGAGAGAGTGTAAACATAGGTACTAAAACTAAAGAAAGTCCCATTGTAGTTATAAAAATATAACCACCAACAACCAAATAAACATGCCCTCTGAGTAAAGATATAATATCAAAATCTAAAGTACCAGCATATGTTAAAGCTATAATAAGACCAAAAATAATCCCAAAAAACAAAAACATATTTGCAAGAAAAACACTAACCATCACAAGATTAAATTTCTCAACTTTAAACATGGTTAAAAATATCTCTACAACAAAAATCATCATAGATATAAGAACAACTACACCACCATAAGGTAACAACGCAGGTGAAAATAAAAATCCAAAAATCATCAATGATGTACCGATAAGTAACAATGGCCAAATAGCATAAAAAAGTTCCACTCCAAAATGCCCAACTTCAAGCACAACAGGCACCAACTGTGCCATCGCACCAAAGATAGTCATCATCACAAACCCAAGTAAAAACAGGTGTGTAAATGCTAAAACCTTTGGATCTTGAAAAGAGAAATCACCACTATTCATAGAAAATACAAAAAAAGATGCCACAACATAAAACAAACTCCCAATTATAAAAAAAGGAGCTATAAGTTTAAATGGTGGTGCAAAATCTTGTGAAATTGGATTCATTTCCTATCCGCGGCAAGATGCTTGATCTAAATCTGAATCAACACCAGCATCAACACTTGTAAAAGTAACTCTAACTAAACCACCTTCAATATCTTCAACAGTGTGTTTAACATCAGCATCAAGTTTATCAAAGAACCCACCAGGTGCTTTATGATTAATCATAATAAGCTTACCTTTTGTGTTTTTAATAAGTTTTAAACCACACATTCCATTAACCATTGGATGTGGAGGACCTGTTTTTGATGTATCAAAATAATAATCACTTACACCATCTTTTGCTAACTCAAAAAAGTCAACAGTAGCACCCTCAACTTCAATTTTTTTTGCTTCACTTGGAATCAACGACATTTATAATCCTTTTATTAATATTTTGCAATTGTAATAGAATTTTGTTTATATTTCGTTGACAATAATCAATATCAATATAAAATTTATCAAAAACATATAAATTCTCACTTATTTAAGTGCCTATCCAATAAAGAAAAAATTATAATTTAAATGATATAATGGTTTTATCAACTTAAAGGGAAGGGATGGATATGTTAAAAAAAATACTGATAGCTTCTATTTTATCTTGTAGTTTAAGTTTTGCTACTGGATTTGAAGTTGGAGCAAAGATAAAAGTAGTAAAGAGAGATGGTGGCATCATAAATACTGTCATAAGAGAGATGGAATACAAATTAAAGGATAGGAAGTTTAACTGTATTGATTCAAATGGCAATTTTTTTAAAGTTGCGTTTAACAATGTAGATAAAATAACTACTAAAAGGGGAATAAAATTTAAATCTTCCTCAAGCAATTCTAAATATAATGTACAAAACCTTAGATTAATAGATGGTGAATCTGTGGATTGTGGAATAGCAAAGAGTATCACCATTTGGGTATCACCAAATAGTGCTATTTCACCTCATAGACTTAAAATCACAGACTACAAGAAATATAATTCTCTCGAAGTAAGTAACGCAATAACTAGCGATACAAAAGGGATTATTATAGAGCTTATGGACGGACGAAGAATAACAGTACCTGTTTCAAAGAATGAAATAAAAAGTATCATCTTTGAATAAATCTAATTAAAAAACGAGGCTGAAAAGCCTCGTTTTAGCTACTAACAAATCACTCAAAAAGGCTACTTGGACTAGCTTAATTTATCTAAAAAATTTATTTAAAATTAATATTATCTCTGGTACAATATGCACATATGTTCAAAATTACATAGATGATTTTGTATAAAAGGATAGACAATGTTTAATAAAAAAAGCAAAATGGGCAATAAATTTGCAAATGCTCAAGGACAACACAGAGGCAGAGGCAAAGGCAGAGGTACAGGAAACGGAAGAGGTACAGGAAACGGAAGAGGCATGGGATTTAAAATTGAAAATACTCAAATGAAAAATGAAAAACAGATGAAAGTAGCTTTTGTGACCAATAACGGAACAACTGTTGCCAAACATATAGGTTTAGCAAAAAATATAGCATTTTATCAATTTCCGGAAGGAAAATTCATAGAGATGGTTGAAAATCCAGTCATGAAAAAGATAAAAGATGAAAACATTAAATTAAATAAAGAAGACGAAGGAAACAGACATCTAAATGTTGGACATCTTATACCTGCATTTTTAAAACAAAATAATGTTGATGTATTTGTAACTTATGAGTTTGGAAAAGGTGTAAAAGAAAATCTACTAGAACTAGGCATAACACCTATTGTTCCACAATCTCACAATATAGAAGAGATTGTGGAAATGATAAAAAAAAATCAGCAATAAGCCTATGTGATCTTTGAGTTATCTAAAACAGATATTACAAAAAGTGTAGTATTTCTTTTTCAATATCTGTTTTTTCTATAACTGTGTCATGCACTATTTTTTTACTAAAAAGCCCATCTATCATAGCTGGTATTTTAACATTTGCCTCTTTGGAGATTGCTTCTAGTGCCACTATGTCTTTAGCACCATTTTCACCTGTTAAAGCATTTGCAATTACTGGAGAAAATTTTGTCCACTCTGCTGTTGAGTATATGACAGTTTTTATATCTGGATTTGATTTAGTTTCATAAGTTTTAAAACATGTCGCAGTGTGAGGATCCATAAGATAACCATACTCTTTAAAAACTGTTTTTATATACTCTTTACCCTCGCTATCACTACAATAATCAGCAACAAAAATCTCTTGAAGTTTTTTAAGTTCATCTGCAGTTAAAGTATAGATATTTTCTTTATCTAAAGATTCCATCAGCTCTCTTGTTCTTGTCGCACCATAAAGGCTATAAAGAACTCTCTCAACATTTGAAGATTTTAAAATATCCATAGCTGGTGATGTAGTCTGAATAAGTTTAGAATCTCTAATATCATATATGCCTGTTTGAACAAGTCTTGTTAAAATATTATTTTCATTTGAAGATATAACCAACTTTTCAACAGGAAGTCCCATCTCTTTAGCATAAAATCCACCAAGTACATTTCCAAAGTTTCCACTTGGAACATTTAGATAGATTTTCTCACCCATAGTTATAGCATTTTGTCTCACAAGTTCTAAATAGTTATGTATATGATAAACAATCTGAAATATAATTCTTCCAAAGTTTACGGAGTTTGCCGCACTTAAAGAGATATGCTTGTCTTTTAAAGCTTCATTAAAATTTGGTGATGCCAAAAGAGTTTTTAAAGCACTTTGAGCATCATCAAAGTTACCTTTTATCCCTATCACTTTTAGATTAGGAGCTTCCTCTGTAACCATTTGAAGTCTTTGCACATCACTTGTACCATCTGCAGGATAAATACAAACAACTTTAACATTTTTTTGATTTTTAAAGGTCTCTAATGCTGCTGGACCTGTATCTCCACTTGTTGCCGCAAGGATTAGGTAATTTTCATCTCTTGCTTGAGCAATAGAAGATAAAATCTTTCCAAAAGGTTGAAGTGCCATATCTTTAAATGCTCTTGTTGGACCATGATAAAGTTCACTAATAAAAAGATTTTCTTTTAATTTAACAACAGGAACTGGATTTTTAGCATCATCAAACTTATCATACAAAGCTAACGCTTCGTCTATAACAGTTTTATCTATATCTATCTCAAATCTAGACAAAACATCTGATGCCAACTTTTTATATGAAGAATTGATATGTGAATCTAAAAAGTCTTCACTAAAATCAGGTAATGACTCTGGTACATAAAGACCACCAAAAGAGGCAATCGGACTTAAAATAGCTTGGGAAAAAGTAACGCTTTGTGGTTTATTTTCATCACAACCACGAGTTTGAATAAAGTTCATATCTATCTCTACTTAATTTTTTTGAAATTATATCTAAATGTTAAGTAATAATTATTGAAAAATACTTAATAACGAATACTCTTCTTAACTTTTTTCTTTTTAGAATCTTCACTAAGATAGCGAAAATAAAGATAAGTAATATATGCAAGAGATACAGTTGCTATTACTTCATAACCAATAGCCCACACAATAAAAAAAGAGTCCACTTTAAGCAACATAAAGTTTTCTAGTGTTGCTCCTGCGATAAAAAGAAACAGAAAAACTATACCAACTATATATGGAATTGTTAAAAAATATACAATATAAAAAACACTTTCATAACCCTTTGGTGCAAATACAATATCACTGAAATGAATCTTCTTTGAGCCAAAAGACCTAACTCCTACCTTAGAATCACAAACCATTTGATTATAATACATCGTATTGTTTCTATGATTGTCATCACTTCTTTCATTATCATCCATAACAAATCCTATAAATAAAATATTTAACATGATAACTAAAATTGATTTAAAATATCTTATCTAAATAATCTAATTGGATTTATATGATACGATTTTTGCGTTACTTCAAAAATCAACTCATCATTCACTCGCCCTATTGTATAACCTTTTTTAATCTTTTTGCCTTTCTTAACATTTGGAGATATTTGAGAGAGATTAGCATAAATTGTATGAACTCCATTTTTATGTTCAATAATCACTATGTTGTCTAACACTGCTGTTTTATCAGCATATATGATTCTTCCATTGAAAACAGTTCTAACTTTGGCATTTGATTTTTTTGGTTTCAAAGAGATTGATTCATTGAAAATTTTTATACCATAGATAGGATCTGTATATGTTCCGTACTTTTTAGTTATAGTGTATGATTTAAGTGGTGCGATAGTTTTTGGACCTCTATATTTTTTTGTTTTTACAACCTGATAACTACTACCATGCCTTTTAACTTTAGGCATATGCTTTTTTGAAGCAAAAGCTTCTCTTCTTGCTTTTTCCTCTCTTGCTCTTCGTATTGCATCTATCTTTATAATATTTAATTTTGCCAATGTTTTTTTAAGCATATCTTGCTTTTTTAAAATCTTTTTTAACTCTTTTTTATATGATGCTTTTGATTTTTTTAAAGCTTTTAAAGCTTTTTTGTTTGCTTTTTGTGTTTTAATTAGATTTTTTCTTTTTGTATCTATATTTGCTATAGAAACTTCCAATATACTTGCATCAATATTTAATTTATCTATATATTTTGAATTTCTATAAAATTCTTGATTTAATTTATTTGCTTTTTGTTTTGATGTTTTAAGCATATTTTGAAGAACTTCAAACTCTATAAGAGATTCTGCATTAACCACATATTCCTCTTTTAAAATAACCGATAGTGATACACTCTGTGCTATTTCAAAAACAAGTTTTTGTTCAATCTTATCCTGAATCTCAGCTAATGTTTTTTGTTTTTGTTTTAGTAAAGCTAATTGGGTAGTATTTTCTTTATATATCAATTCTTTTTCACCAAGTTCTTCTTGGAGTTGTCGTAAATATTTTTGTTGTTTTAAGATAGCCTCTTTTTGTTTTAAAATAGCCCTCGCATTCTGTGCCATTTTTTTGTTAATTGAACTATATGTTTGACTAAAAGAGTGTATTCTTGTGTTTGTATTTTTTATTTGAACATCAATATTATCTTTTTTTGCATCTAATAAACTAAAAACAAATATAAAACATAAAAAAATACGCATTAAATCTCTTCTTTATGACCTAAAACAATCATAGAAGCTAACAAGACAGATAAACTTACAGCTATCCCTAAAAGTATCAAAAAGTCATTAACAGGATCAAAAACAACTACATTTATACCTATATTTTTAAACTGTTCCAAGATAAACCGACTTGACGCCAGATATGTAAACAATCCAAAAGCCAAAGCACTAGCTATAAGTGCATCAACTATGGAAAGTCTAAACAAAACTGCAGAACGAAGCCAAACAGGCGCTCCAAAAAGCCCCATAATACTCATCCGCTCACTATGTTTAAATTGCCAAATTCTCAACTCTTTAAAAATCAAAAGTGTTGTTACTATAAAGATAGATACAGAAAAAACAAACACTACTCGCTTAAACAAAAGCAATAATTTATAAGTGGTATCATGTGTATGTGAATAATCTTCAACTTTAGTTATATTTTTATTTGCTAACAAATCAGAAGTTAATTTTTTTATCTCTTTTGGTGTTGGATAGTATTTTAAATTTAATTTATAAAATCTAGGTAGTGTTAATTTAAGAAGCTGTATATTTTTTTCATCCATATTCTTATCTAATCTTTTAATCACTGCATCTGGACTTAGCTCATTAGAATTTAAAATCATCTTGTTTATATTTAGTATAACATCATTTGACATTTTTCTTTGACTCACCACAATAACTGAGTAATTATTTGCTAATTTTGCTTTATAAGATTCTATCGATCTATCAACAATCGTAAATATTTGTATGGAAAACAATATACTTAAAAGTGCTATTACAAGTGATAGATGATTTCTAATTGACTTCATTTATACTCCCATATTCTATATGAAAATGCTTATAATCAACATTCATACTCTGAGGAATATGGTGTGTTACAACTATAACGGTGGTATTTAACTGTTCGTTTGCACCTTCTAAAAGCTTCCAAATCAATTCAGATGAATAATCATCAAGATTTCCTGTTGGCTCATCTGCTAAAATCAGAATGGGGTTATGTGCAAGCGCTCTAGCCATAGCAACCCTCTGCTGTTCCCCACCACTAAGTTCTTGTGGATATTTACCAGACTGATGTTTAAGTCTTACATGTTTTAATAAAATTTCAACTTGATTTTGAGTTACACCTTTTTCATATCCATTTATAATAAGAGGTAGCATTATATTTTTTTCAATATTCCACTCTTTTACAAGTTTATAGTCTTGAAAAACTATCCCTATATGTCTTCTTAAAAAATTAAGCTTAGAATTTGAAACTTTTTTTAACTCAACCCCTCCAACAATTAAACTACCCTGCTTTGGTTTTAAAGCACCATACAATGATTTTAAAAGAGTTGATTTACCACTACCACTAGCCCCTGTTATAAAAACAAAACTACCAGAATTTATAGTAAAACTTGCCTGATTTATAATAGTTTCACTACTTGAATATGACAAAGATATATCTCTAGCAATTATTACTTTATCCATAAAAAATCCCATTTAAATGTTTATGTGCTTTAAGATTACTTTTTGATTTTAAAGGTGGTATTTTATAATATGATGCTTTATTATTTTCTATGAGCAAAAACAGATGTTCAGGTCTATCAAAACTACCCATAGACAAACGAATCATCACCCCATTTTCAAGAGTATAAATCCTCTCAAAATGGATAAACCCACCATCAAATTTTTTAGTTACTCCATGAAGTTTTAAAATTTCATCTTGAGATAAAGTAACATCTGAAAATTCAAAGCTACCCTCTAAAACAAGTTCTGGTGATTTTTCATCATTTATCATCGTAACATCATAAATGTTTTTTTGCATCTTTTTCCATCTATCTTCATACTTGGAACTAACTTCTATATCTTTATTTTTATTTATATGTAGAGTGGTTTTATTAAATGCTATAAAAGTCTCATAAGAGTAAGCATAGTATTTTTCACTATCTGTTCTAAGTTCCAACCTTCCATCAACACAAAGAACTCTTCTTGCTTCTTCTATAAAACTTGTTGAGATAACGCGTCTATGTGGTTTTTTATCCCAAGGAACTGGAAAATGAACATATATTTTATCTACTATATTTGATGGAACAAGCTCCATAAAAAGTCTTGCATCATAGTCTAAAACTAATAAATTATCTAATTCTTGAATATTTATCTGCTTTAAAACCTGTTCAATAGATGGTCTATGAATCTCTAAACCTATAAATAAAACATCTCTATTTTGTGAAGCTTGATGAAGCAGATGTCTTCCCGAACCAAATCCAACTTCTATACGAACACTCTTGGCATGTGGAAAACTTGATGCAAAGAAATTTATATCTTTTAGAGCTGTCACTTCTTTAAGATGTATATTTTTTTGTGTATCTGGCACATTTGAAGCTATAACATTTAAATTAGCAACTTTTGCATAAGAGAGTAATGCCTTATGAACATTATATATAGAAGCAGGTCTAGTCAGCTTATCTGACTTCAACAAACTTTTTGAATCCTCTTTTTTAACAACCAAAAAAAACTTATCATCCTCAACAGTTACAGAGATAAGCTGCTCATCATCATGATTTGCATTTTTGGCAATAAAATCAAACCTAACTCCATCCTGAGTTTTAGGAAAATTTATCTCTTTAAATTCTTCTATATGTAAATGTGGCATTATTCCTCGTTTTAATTAAAATCTTGTGTGGGGATGATAGTTTCATTTGTATTATTTGAGCTATCATCTATTATTGGGGCTGCTACCTCTTCATTTTTTTGTGTAGTTGAAGGGTTTTTTAACTGTGCCATCTCTTTTGTTACAATTTTAATTTCCATACTTGGTTTAGATTTTATCCCATTTTCATCAACAGCATAAACTTTATACAAATATGTTGTATTTGGTTCTATCTCAGAATCTACATAACTTGTATGAGAGATACCTTCTATCTCTTTTGTAATCGTATCAAACCAACCTTTTTTAGATTTTTTTACAACTATATAAGTTTTTGTTCTTGGATCTACTTTACTCCAAGATATTTCAACTCTGTTACCAATAAGTTTAGCTTCAACAATAGCTGGTGCATTTGGCTTAGGTAATGTCATCCCTTGGATACTAAACTTCTCATGTTCACTCTCTAAACCGTCTTTATCAACACTGCTAACTCTATAAAAATAGCTCTTACCATCTTCAGTAATTTCATCAGTAAATATATTGTTATAAAGTTTAGCCACAAGTTCATAAGAACCGTCTAGTTCATCAGATCTATAAACATAATACCTTGAAAAATCTTTATCTGTAACTTTGTCCCAAGTTATCTGGATTTTCTTTGCCATATTATTGGTTGCAACTATCCCTGTTATTGGTTTTGGTAATGCTTTTGTTATAACTTTAACAATTTCACTTGGAGTTGATACTATATTATCAAAAGTTACTACACGAATTCTATACTTATAAACAAAATTATCTTTTAAATCTTTGTCAATATACTCAGCATTAAGCCTTCCATCAACAGTCGCTATTTTTTGCCATTCATCATCATCAAGTGTTTTTCTCTCAACAATATAAGCTTTTACCTTTTGATTTATATGTGGTCTCCAGATGATTTTTGCAGTTCTTGGCATACCTTCAATAGAGTGTATCCAAGAAACCGACTGTAAAACGGGCAATGAATTTACTCTAACAATCTTACTGTTTTGTGATTGAGCTTTATCACTAAAAGTTTTAAAATAATAACTATACCTAGTGTTTGGAACTATCTTTTTATCTAAATAATGTGTTGCAAAGCGACCCTCAACCGTATCATAATATTTTTCTTTATTATCACTTTTATCTGCTTTTTGTTTATCTTCACTCTTTTTGTAAATATATATACCTTTTACTCTTGGATCAGCAATATTTTTCCATTCAAAAGCAATAGCATTCATATCTGCAAACACACCATTTTTTGTCAGTTCTACAACAGGCAAAGTTGTGTCAATCTGAACCTCTTTTTTTGGTGTTGGTGTTGTTTGTGTACAACCACTAAGTATCAGTAGTGAAACTGTGCATAATGTAGTTAGTGTCCATAACTTCATCTATGGTCTCCTTGTTAAATTTATTATCTATAAAATTTTTCATCACCTCATCCAAAGAAGCTACAAAAGAAACCTTCTCTTTTGTACGAGGATGAATAAAGTATATCATATATGCGTGTAGCAAAATTCGTTCCGATTTCTCTACTTTTGGACTTATCGCGTAGATATGATCACCAATTATATGACGATTTAAACTTTCTAAATGAACACGGATTTGATGTGTTCTACCTGTAAAAAGTTTACACGCTACAAACTGGTTTTTTTCATCATTTGACAAAGCTAAAACTTTAAACATAGTTTTTGCATATTTTCCATGTTCCAACCCACATGCCATCTTCAATCTATTATGGGAACTTCTTCCAATATTTGATTCTATCGTTGTTATATCATCTTTTAACGGTGGCGTTAATACTGCAAGATAGTATCTACCCATACTTTTATCTTGAAGCTGTTTTGATAAAAATTCATGTGATTCATTATTTTTAGCAACAACCATAGTTCCACTTGTCCCTTTATCCAACCTGTGAACTATCCCATGTCGTTCCTCTCCACTTATTGTTGAGAGTCTTATCCCTTTATGTTTAAGCCAATCAACCAAAGTAGCTTCTTTTACACTTGGAGCTGGATGAACTGTTACACCACTTGGTTTATTTATAACTAAAACATCATCATCTTCATAAAGTATCTCCACATCAAAATTAACTTCTAATGCTTCCTCTTTCTTGGCATGTGGGAACTCAACTTTTATCTTTTGATTAACTTTTAGTTTCATACCAGCCCGAGCAACTTTTTTACCCTCAACTCTTACACAATTTTGTTTTATCAAATGTGCGATTTGAGAGCGAGTTTGCCCAATCTGAGTTGCCAAAAAGGTATCTAGCCTCTCTACTTTTTGACAAATATAGTTTTTTACTTCATCCATTTATACCCTTTGTTTTTTTACTCACCTATTTTTGTGATACAATTTCAATAAAATCTGGGAGTTATTTATTTGTGGAGATTTGATAAGCGTATTTTAGCACAATTTGATTTTTTTTCCATTATTTTAATTATCCCTCTGATAATTACTTCACATTGGCTCATCGCTGAAGTTATCCCAGCACTTGCTCAGAAACAAACTGCTTATATTGGTGTTGCATTTTTAACATTTTTATTTATATTTTTACTTCCTATACGAAGAATGAGTTGGTTAATCCCACTTATTTATTGGGGCAACATCATCCTACTTTTAGCAGTTGAGTTTTTTGGACATGCAAGACTTGGCGCTCAAAGATGGATAAACATACCACTTATAAATGCAACCATACAGCCATCAGAGTTCGTAAAACCAGCACTTATACTTATGTTGGCTTATCAAATATACAAGAACCCACCACCACTTTATGGATACAAAATCAAAGATTTTGCAAAACTGAGTTTTTATATACTTCTGCCTTTTATACTCATAGCTACAGAACCAGATTTAGGAACTGCTGTTGTTCTCTTGCTTATAGGTTACAGTATCCTCTTTTTTATAGGTGTTCATTGGAAAATATGGGCTAGTATTTTAGTAGTTATTTCACTTTTTTTACCTATAGCATATAAATTTTTACTACACGATTATCAAAAAACAAGGATAACAGACTTTCTAAGTGAAAAACCATCATACCATGTGCAACAATCTATTATAGCCATAGGTTCAGGAGGTCTTACCGGAAAAGCAAAAGATGAAGCAACACAAACACAGATGCGATTTTTACCAATTGCTACAAGTGATTTTATATTTGCTTTTTTAGTTGAGAGAACTGGCTTCTTAGGTGCATTAGCAATTATTTTAGTTTACATAATGTTGATTTTACATCTATTAAGTCTAGCCATATTTAACACAGACTACTACATAAAAGTTGTAACAGTAGCTATCTCTTTTATGATATTTATCTATATGGGAGTAAATATTTCCATGACAATCGGCTATGCTCCAGTGGTTGGAGTTCCTTTACCCATGTTTAGTTATGGGGGCAGTAGTTTTATAAACTTTATTATTTTATTTGCTATAATGCAAAATCTAATTGCTTTTAGATTTACAGATATGTATGATGATAGAGGAACTAAAAGCTTCTTATAAAATAATGAAAAAAAATTAAATGAAAAAAGTGTGTTGGGAAAGTGGCGCGGTGGACGAGATTCGAACTCGCGACCCCCTGCGTGACAGGCAGGTATTCTAACCAACTGAACTACCACCGCGCATATAAAATAAGCACCAAATTTGGCGACCCCTAAAGGATTTGAACCTCTGTTACTACCATGAAGTGATAGTGTCCTTGGCCACTAGACGAAAGGGTCACTTTCTTTCATAAACAAAAGGTTTATAATTTGTTTTTTGAATTAGTTGTGCTAAAAATTTTAGCGAAGCATAGTAAAACTATGTGAGCTGAAATTTTGAGTGCAAATAATCAAAAATGGTGGGCACTACTGGACTCGAACCAGTGACATCTACCTTGTAAGGGTAGCGCTCTACCAACTGAGCTAAGCGCCCGTACTAACAGGATCTGATTTTTGAATTAGTTGTGCCTAAGGTTTTAGCGAAACATACTAAAGCATGTGGGCTGAAAGCTTCGGTGCAAATAATCAAAGATGGTGGGCATTACTGGACTCGAACCAGTGACATCTACCTTGTAAGGGTAGCGCTCTACCAACTGAGCTAAACGCCCATCTAAAACAATCTATAAAATGGCGCGGTGGACGAGATTCGAACTCGCGACCCCCTGCGTGACAGGCAGGTATTCTAACCAACTGAACTACCACCGCAACCGTAATAAAAAATGGTGTCCTGTGATGGATTCGAACCATCGGCCACATCATTAAAAGTGACGTGCTCTACCAGCTGAGCTAACAAGACATTTGCCTCTTAATCTTTAAGAGGTCGAAATTATAGGCAAATAGGTTTTATTTGTCAAGATATTTTCACTTAAATTTAAAAAAACATCTCTTTATCTAGTAAAAGAAGCATTTTTACGGCAAAAAGTATGCTTTGATGTTGTACATAATTTCTATCACCTTGAAGTTTTAGATGTTCCTCTTTATGTATTGTTTTACTTCTAACACCAACATACACAGTACCAACTGGTTTTTCATCAGTCCCTCCACTATCACCTGCAATTCCACTAATAGATATAGAATAATCAGCCTCGCTGACATTTAATGCACCCTCGCTCATCTCTTTAACAACACCATAACTAACTGCGCCCTCTTTCTCAAGTGTGCTATGTTCCACTGCAAGCCAATTTTCTTTTAAAGAGTTAGAATAAGTAACCAAAGAACCATCTAAAATCTTAGAAGCACCATTTTGTGAAGTAAAATAGTAACTAAGCAAACCACCACTACAACTCTCTGCAAATGTAATCTTCTTTTGTTCATTAGAAAGTTTCTCTATAATATAAGCAGCAATATTTGAAGCCAAAATCAATTTCTTTGGCAATAAATATTTAGCAGATTTTATAAACTTAGAAATATCTCCATATTTTTTACTCCTTATATCTATCCTCATCCATCCAGATATTATCTCAACTATATCTATATGAATATCATAAGTTTGAGCGATAGGGTTTAAAAGTGCATATGTATTATCTTTTGTTTCCTCAAAGATGTGGATAGCAGCATTTGAGTTTTGCGAACTTAACAAAAGTTCTGGCATCTCCTGCATCTCATCCATACAAATCACATTAGTGATAGCATCCTTATACTCAAGAAGATAACTTTTATCTTGAAATATAGAACATTTTGATGGTATGAGCATATTGTCTTTTACTATCTGGTTATCACTTGTGACTGTTGAGATAAGTTTGCCAATGGTGGAAAAATTTTGTTTTGTTGTAATAATTATAAGTTTAGTTGTTGAGTTTAACAACTCTTCTAAATATAAAAAAAGTGAATTATCACTCTCTTTGAAATATGTAACATTACTAATAAAATCACAATTTTGCTCAATTTTTCTAATAATATATTCTTTCAATGGGATGTTATATAGAAATTTATTACCAATAAATAAAAGATGTAGTTTCATGATATTTAAACCTTTTTAACAAAAAAATAGTTCCCTTATTATAACACTATTTATGAGTTTTTAAACACATAAAAGATATAATGCAAAACTTTTTATACACTCTGAGGAACAAATGGACTACAAAGACACATTACTTTTACCAACTACAAATTTTGCCATGAGAGGCAATCTAATCAACAACGAACCAAAACGATATGGCATGTGGGATGAGCAAAACATCTATGAAAAAATGAAAGCAAACCGCAAAGATGCACCTAGCTTTACCCTGCACGACGGACCTCCTTACGCAAACGGACATATCCATATAGGTCATGCACTAAACAAAGTTTTAAAAGATATTATAGTTAAACATAACTATTTTAATGGAAAATCTGTTCGCTTTACTCCAGGTTGGGACTGTCACGGTCTTCCAATTGAACAACAAGTTGAGAAAAAACTTGGTGGCAAAAAGAAAAAAGAACAACTAGAAGTTGCAAAAATCAGAGAACTTTGTCGAACTCATGCTGCAAAATTTGTAAATATTCAAAGAGATGAGTTTAAACAACTAGGTATTTTAGCTGATTGGAAAAACCCTTATGTAACTATGGATTATAAATTTGAAGCAAATATCTACCGTACTTTATGTTCTGTTGCAAAAAAAGGTCTTTTGATTGAGAGAAGCAAACCTGTTTACTGGTCATGGGCTGAGAGAACTGCTCTTGCTGAAGCAGAGGTTGAATATGAAGATAAAGAATCACACTCTATATATGTAGCATTTGAGTTAAGCGATGAAGCAAAATCAAAAGCTGGTATAGATAAAGGTGCTTTGGTTATCTGGACAACAACACCTTGGACACTCCCTGCAAATACAGGTATATCTCTAAATCCTGAAGAAAAATATGTTCTTACAACTGATGGTTACATTGTTGCAAAAGCACTTTATGAATCTTTGCTTGAACTTGGTGTAATCAAAGGTGAAATTTCCAAAGAGTTCGATTCAACAATCTTTGAAAATCAAGTAGCAATAAACCCTTTAAATGCTAGAGAATCAAAAGTTGTTTTAGGCGATCATGTTTTAATGGACAGTGGTACTGGTTGTGTTCACACAGCACCGGGACATGGGGAAGATGACTACCGTGTAGGACTAAAATATGATTTAGAAGTTGTTATGCCTGTTGATGAAACTGGTTGTTATGATCAAACAGTAGTTAGAGATAAACTTCTACCAAACCCAGAAGAGTTTGTCGGTAAACTTATCTTTAAATGTAACGATGATATTTTAAAACTTTTAGGTGATGCACTACTTTATGAAAATAAATTTACACACTCATACCCACACTGCTGGAGAAGTCACACTCCACTCATCTTTAGAGCTACAAAACAGTGGTTTATCTCAGTAGATGAAAAACCTAAAGGGGAAGAAAATACTTTAAGAGATATAGCACTAAGTGAAGTTGAAAAAACTCTTTTCGTACCTGAGAGTGGAAGAAAAAGACTTACTTCTATGGTTGAAAATCGCCCTGACTGGTGTATTAGCCGTCAAAGAGATTGGGGTGTGCCTATCGCATTTTTTAGAGTTAAAGAAACAGGTGAGGTTTTACTTGATGAAAAAGTTTTAAACTTTACAGCTATGATATTTGAGATGCAGGGAAGTGATACTTGGTACTCTATGGATATAGCACAGCTTCTCTACCCTGGTAGTGGTTACAAACCTGAAGAGCTGGAAAAAGTAACTGACATTTTAGATGTTTGGTTTGACTCTGGCTCAACTTGGAATAGTGTTTTAAAATCAAGAAACTATGATGCAGGAAAATATCAAGCAGATCTTTATGTAGAGGGAAGTGACCAACATCGTGGTTGGTTTCAGTCATCTTTATTTTTAAGTTGTGCAATTGAGCATAAAGCACCATATAAAGGTGTTGTAACTCACGGTTTCACGGTTGATGAAAAAGGCGAGAAGATGTCTAAATCAAAAGGCAATGTTATCGCACCTGAAAAAGTTTTAAAAGAGTATGGAAGTGAAATACTTCGTCTTTGGGTAGCTTCAAGTGATTATCAAGGAGATTTAAAAATCTCTCAAGGAATTTTAAGACAAACAAGTGAAAATTACCGTAAACTAAGAAATACTTTTAGAATTATGTTAGCTAATATCAACGACTTAGAGAGTTTAACACCGTACAATAAGATGGGTGAGCTTGATAAATGGATATTAAATATTGCTAAAAAAGTTTTAAATGAAGTTCACAAAGATTTTGGTGAATACAATTTCGTAAACGGTATGAGTAAACTTAACAACTTTATCGTAAATGAGCTTAGTGGAATGTATATAGATATGACAAAAGATTCACTTTACTGTAATGCAAAAAACAGCCCAAGAAGGATGGCAAGTCAAAGTGCTATGGCAATGATAACAAAATCTATGCTTCTTTTGGTTGCTCCTATCCTTACCTACACAGCAGATGAGATTATAGATAATGCTCCTACTATTATCAAAGGTGATGCTGAATCTATTTTTGATTTAACTTATCAAGAGATAGATGCTGGTGAGTCAGATTTTGATGCTGATTATATGGTAAAAGCAAGAGAAGGTTTTGGAAGTGTTGTTGATACACTTAAAAAAGAAAAAATTATCAAAAATACCTTAGAATTGGTACTTCATACAGAATCAAAAGTTGTTCTTGATTTAGACTCAACAGATGCAGAGGATTGGTTCGTAGTTTCAGGCGTATTTGAAGACAAACCAGATGAGGAGATTTTAGGTAAATTTAAAGTTGATGAAGATACTTTTGTTATCTCAAAAGCAACTGCTCATAAATGCCCAAGATGTTGGAAATATCAAGCCCAAAAAGAAGACTCCACATGCCAAAGATGTACAGAGGTAGTGGATGCCTAACTTCTCACAACCCGTAGAAATGAGCTTTATCATAGAAACTATAGGTGCAATATTTGTACTTGTAGGGGTTGGAATAGTTGCAGTGAAAAAATTTAAAAAGGAAGTTTAATGATTACATTAAAAGAAGCTCTTAAACTCAACAAAGAAGAATTAAACAAATTTAAAGAAGATTTAAAAACTAAAATAGAAGCAAACAAAGACCTTAACGCTTACATAGATGTAAATAATATTGGTGATGGTGTACCTATTGCCATAAAAGATAATATCCAAGTAAAAAACTGGTCTGTAACTTCAGCTTCAAATATACTTCAAGGCTATATAGCTCCATACAATGCTACTGTTATAGAAAAGATGAGTGAAGCTGGACTTAGCCCATTTGGCAGATGTAATATGGATGAATTTGCAATGGGAAGTACAACAGAATCAAGTTTTTACGGCAAAACTCAAAACCCACATGCCAAAGACAGAGTTCCAGGTGGAAGTAGTGGTGGAAGTGCTGCTGCTGTTGGTGCTGGTCTTGCTATCGCAGCTTTAGGAAGTGATACTGGTGGAAGTATCCGTCAACCTGCTTCTTATTGTGGGATAGTTGGGATGAAACCAACTTATGGAAGAGTTAGCCGTTATGGTCTAGGTGCTTACGCTTCAAGTCTTGATCAGATTGGACCACTTACACAAAATGTAGAAGATGCAGCGATACTTTATGACATCATAAGTGGAAGTGATGACAAAGACTCAACAAATGCAAAGATGGATGATAAAGTCACACCAAACCTAAACCCTGAAAAAAAACTTCGCATAGCAGTTTTACCACAGTATGTAAAAGATGCCAGTGATGATGTAAAAGATGCTTATGAAAAAGCAACACAAGCACTAAAAGATGCAGGGCATGAAGTGATTGAATGTGACCTTATGGACGCAAAATACGACATCTCAGCATACTACATAACTGCAACAGCAGAAGCTACTACAAACCTCGCTAGATATGATGGTATCAGATATGGAAATAGAGTTGAGGGTAAAAACCTAGAAGAAACTTTTATAAAAACAAGAAGTGAGGGTTTTGGGGATGAAGTAAAACGCCGTATCTTACTTGGTAACTTTGTACTAAGTAGTGGATACTATGAAGCTTACTATGTAAAAGCACAAAAAACACGCCATATCATAAAAGATGAATATGCAAAAATCTTTGAAAATGTGGATTTGATACTCTCCCCAGTTGCACCAACTGTTGCACCAAAATTTGGAGAACTTAAAAACCCTATGGATATGTACCTAAGTGATATTTACACTATCAGCGTAAACCTTGCAGGTCTTCCTGCCATCTCATTACCAATTACAAAAAATACAGATGGTATGCCTGTGGGACTTCAACTCATAGCAAAAGCTTATGATGAACAAACTCTTTTTGATGGTGCATTAAGCTTAGAAAAAACCATAAACTACAAAGGATAAAAATGACCGAAAAAACACACAATGAAGTTATGAATAATATTATGAAACAACTTGACAGAGATGATTTAAACCTAGCAGATGGTATCTCTATCTGGCACTCTTTAGGTCTATTTTTATTTTCAAAAGTTGAAAATGACACCAAAGATTTATCAAAAATATATGATGGTATGAAACAATATCTAAGCGAAATAGAAGCTGCAAAACTAAACCAAAAAGGATAACCATGAGAATTCGTAAACGAGCATTAACATTTGAAGATGTACTTTTAGTACCACAATATTCTGAAGTATTACCAAAAGAGGTTTCTCTTGAGACAAAACTAACAAAAAATATAAGCCTAAAAATCCCTATGGTTTCAGCTGCTATGGACACAGTAACAGAATACCGTGCAGCTATCGCTATGGCTAGACTGGGTGGTATAGGGATTATCCATAAAAATATGGATATAGAAACTCAATGTAAACAAATCAAAAAAGTTAAAAAAAGTGAAAGTGGAATCATTATAGACCCAATATATGTTCATCCTGATGCAACTTTAGCAGATGCTGAAAAACTCATGAGTGAATATAAAATCTCTGGTGTTCCTGTGGTTGATGGTCACAATAAACTTCTAGGAATCCTTACAAACCGTGATATGAGATTTGAAAAAGATATGAAAAAGTTAGCAAGTGAAGTTATGACTATAATGCCTCTTATTACTGCTACAAAAGGGATCTCTCTTGATGATGCAGCAGATATTATGCACAAAAATAAAATAGAAAAACTTCCTATCATAGATGAAGATGGGTTTTTAAAAGGTCTTATTACTATAAAAGATATTAAAAAACGCATTGAATACCCAAATTCAAACAAAGATGCTTTTGGTCGCTTAGTAGTTGGTGGAGCTATCGGTGTTGGTCAATATGACCGTGCAAAAGCTTTAGTAGATGCTGGTTGTGATGTTTTAGTTTTAGACTCTGCCCATGGTCATTCAAAAGGTATTTTAGATACTGTTAAAAAAATCAAAGAAACACTAGAAGTTGAAATTATAGCTGGAAATATCGCAACAAAAGAAGCTGTTTTATCACTTATAGAAGTTGGTGTGGATGGTGTAAAAGTTGGAATTGGACCGGGGAGTATTTGTACAACTCGTATAGTTGCAGGTGTTGGTGTTCCACAAATCAGCGCTATTGATGAGTGTGCTGAAGCGGCAAGACCTCATGGAATACCTGTTATCGCAGATGGTGGGATAAAATATTCTGGAGATATTGCAAAAGCTTTAGCAGTTGGAGCTAGTTGTGTAATGGCTGGAAGTCTTTTAGCTGGAACTGAAGAATCTCCAGGTGAGACTATAATGTTTCAAGGAAGACAATACAAATCATACCGAGGTATGGGAAGTATCGGTGCTATGCAAAAAGGTAGTAATGACAGATATTTTCAAGAGGGAACAGCAGCAGATAAACTCGTACCTGAAGGGATAGAGGGTCGTGTTCCATTTCGTGGAAGTATAGCAGGAATTGTTCATCAGATGATGGGTGGTCTTAGAAGTTCTATGGGTTATTGTGGAAGCAAAAATATAGAATCTTTTTGGGACAAATCTGAGTTTGTTGAAATCACATCAGCAGGACTCAAAGAGAGTCATGTTCATGATGTAATCATAACACAGGAAGCTCCTAATTACCATGTTTAGTCCGAGACGACTAAAGTTTGCCTCTTGAAAGAGGCAGAATAGATGCAAAAAAACAACCATGAAATAAAATATGCTGGATTTTGGATTCGGTTTATCGCTTCTTTTTTAGATACCATTTTTCTCGCACTTCCTGTTGGGATTTTTATCTACTTTTTAAGTGGTGGAGAGTGGTTTGATTTTGCTCAATATCAACAAAATATCCAAATGGCAATGGCAGCAAATCCACATGCCATGGATCATCAACCACAAACATCTTTTACTTGGGAACTCATTTTTGAAATCTCTGTTTTAGTTGTTACTGTAATCTTTTGGGATAAATGGCGAGGTGCTACTCCTGGAAAAAAGTTTGTTCATATCAAAGTAGTTGATGCAAAAACATTTAATGATATTGACAATAAACAGGCTATAACCCGCTCTTTAGGTTATATACCATCGACACTGATATTTTGTATTGGCTTTTTAATGGTAGGATTTAAAAAAAACAAAAGAGCATTACACGATTTACTAGCTAATACTGCAGTAATCTATGAAGAAGAAAATTAAGGATCTATCATCATTTTAAACAAACAAACAACACTTGAGCAATTTCGCTCTTTTTATAAAGCACACAACCCAAAAAACATGCAAGATGCTATTGAAAAATTTGCTATTTTTGGTGGAGTTGAGTGGGGGGAGATCGACACCTCAAAACCTGCTTTTGAACTAATAGAAAAACTCATCTTAGAAGATTATAGGTATATAAGAAATGACATAACTCAACTTACAGGGGGAATGCCACTTTATCATTCCATACTAACTGGTATAGCTCTGGGTGATGGCAAAACTCACACAGCTTATAAAAGAGCAAATATCTCACAAGAAGTTGGAGATAAAGCAGTTGAAGAATTGTGTGAAATTGGTATTATCAAACTTAAAAAGTCAAACAAATCTTCTGACAAACTTTACTTTTCCTCACCATTTTTAAGATTTTGGTTTGCCTTTATCTCCCCTCTGTTCAAAGGGATAAAAGAAGGAAACTTTACAGAAGTTAAAGAAAGATTTACAAATCGCCAAAGTGAGTTTATCAACCTAATATTTACACAACTAAGCCATGAATTTTTAAAACTTTCACTAAAAAGCAAAGGGCTGTTACAATGCAGTAGTTACTGGGATGATGAAAACGAGTTAGACATCTATGCAAAAACAAAAGATAAAAAAACCATAATTGGCTCAACAAAATACATAAACTCAAAAATCAAAAAGAGTGAACTTACAAAACTCCAACAAATAGCTCAAAAACTAGATATTAAAGCCGATATATTCGTAATATTTTCTAAAAAAGGTTTCTCTAACGAATTAAAATCTTTAAAAAATGAAAATTTAAAATTATATACAGTTAAAAATTTAAAAACTATGGTTGAATAATGGATAAAAGAGTTTTACTTTTACATGGTTGGGGTGGAAGTGATTTTCCACATTGGCAAAGTTGGTTAGCTGGGGAATTAGCAAAAGATTATGGCAAAGTTAGTTTCTTAAAGTTTTCAAACTTTGATTTCCCCGAGTTTGAAATATGGAAAAAAGAGCTAACAAAAGAGTTAGCTGAATTTAAACCTGATATAGTTATTTGTCACTCTTTAGCAAATACACTCTGGTTTCATCTTTGTAACGATAATAATTTAAAAACAGTTGAAAAACTTTATCTTGTGGCTCCACCAAGTTTAAAATGTGAGATAGATGAGTTAAAAACTTTCTTCCCTCTACATATGCCGACAAACCCACATGCCAAAAAGTCCACAGTTATAGTCTCTAAAGACGACCCTTATATAACTATAGATGAAGCAAAAAAAATTCAAAAATCAATCAACGCCGATATAAAGATTTTAGAAAACGCAGGACATATAAATGCTGAGAGTGGCTATGGTCACTGGGATTGGATACTGCAAAATATAAAAAATTAAGCGTATGTATCTAAAACCTGTTTGGACTCAACCTCTGGAGTAACCTCTTTAATTTGAGATGCTTCAAAACTCTTTGCACTCTGAAGAGTTCTATCTGTAGAAGAAGTATCAAACCCAGAAGTAGTTGAAGATTTATCAGATTCTGAACTGACATTTGGTCTTCCTATCTGTACCTGATTAGGATAAGGTGACTGAAATGTATAACTAGAGACTTGCATAACGCCCTCCTTTTTTTTTATACAATAATTATAGCACAAAAATAAAAAAATTAAGATACAATTATACTTATGATTCAACTAACAAATATCTCAAAAAATTATGCAACACAAGAGCTTTTTAACAACCTTAATTTTAAACTAAACTCAGGAAACCGTGTTGGTTTAGTAGGAAGAAATGGTAGTGGTAAATCTACCCTTTTTAAAATTATATTAGGACAGGAAAGTGCTGATAGTGGGGAAGTAGTCATCCCTAAAAACTACAAAATAGGTACACTAGAACAACACCTGTCTTTTAGTGAGCAAACACTTAAAAAGGAAGCTTCTCTAGCACTAACAGATGAGATGCAATATGATGTTTACAAAGTTGAGAAAATTTTGTTTGGACTTGGGTTTAATCAAGAAGATCTGGATAAAAATCCACTATCATTTTCTGGTGGCTATCAGATTAGGATAAACCTTGCCAAACTTTTGGTAACTGAGCCAAATCTACTCCTATTAGATGAACCTACCAACTACCTTGATATTGTCTCACTTAGATGGCTAAAATCTTTTTTAAGAGCATTTGAAGGTGAAGTGATTTTAATCACCCACAACAGAGAGTTTATGGACAGCGTAACAACTCATACCATGGGAATAGTGCGAAAATCTGTCAAACTTATAGCAGGAGATACACACAAATTTTATAAACAACTAAAAGCAGATGATGAACTTTATGAAAAACAAAAAATCTCCCAAGATAAAAAAGTAAAAGAGCTTGAAGATTTTATCGCCAAAAACAAGGCTCGTGCTTCAACTGCTGCACTTGCCCAATCAAAAGTAAAACAACTTCAAAAGATGGAATTACTTGATGATTTAAGCTTTGATAATAATTTAGAATTTAACTTTAATTTTAAAGACACCCCTGCCAAAGTTTTACTTGATGTTAAAAATCTAACTTTTGGATACACAAAAGAGCATCTTTTATTTCAAAACATCTCATTTACACTTGCAAAAGGTGAATGCTTGGGGATTATTGGTAAAAATGGCAAAGGTAAATCAACACTTTTAAATACCATAGCAGGTGAGTTAAAACAGCTTAGTGGGGAGGTTAATTTTCACACAAGCATATCTTTCGCACACTTTGGGCAAACAAATATAGACCACCTAAACCCAAAAAACTCCATAATGGATGAAATTTATACAGCAAATCCAACTATGAGTGAAGCTGGTATAAGAGCTATTTGTGGAGGGATGATGTTTAGTGGTGAAAATGCCAAAAAAGCCATTTCTCTACTTTCAGGTGGAGAAAAAAGCCGTGTAATGCTTGGGCAAATACTCGCAAGAGAGGTAAACCTACTACTTTTAGATGAGCCTACAAACCACCTAGATATGGACTCTATCGAAGCACTGACAAAAGCTATACAAAATTTTCAAGGCTCAGTTATCATCGTAACCCACTCTGAGGAATTACTAAGAAGAGTTTGTAAAAGACTAATAATATTTACTAAAAATACTGCTGAGTATTTTGATGGTGGATATGATGAGTTTTTACAAAAGATTGGCTGGGAAGATGAAGAAGATGAACAAAAAGTAAAAACAACTCCAAAATCAAATACAAAAGAGAACAAGAAACTAAGAGCAGAACTTGTAAGAGAAAGAAATAAATTAACCTCACCTCTGAAAAAAGAGGTTGAAAAACTTGAAAACAAGATTATGGAGTTGGAAGAACAATTAGAACAACATCACAAAAAGCTGATAGAACTCTCAAATTCAGGTGACAGTGCAACACTCATAGAACTCTCAAAAACTGTTGCAGATGAAGAGAAAAAAGTTGAAGATATGTTTGATGAATTTGAAGATGTTCAAACTCAACTAGATGAGATTAATGAAGAGTATGAACAAAAGATAGAAAATCTATAATATCCAAACAGAAAACTTTTTACCCTTTATCTTACCTCTTGATAATTTTTTCTCTACCTCATCCACAAAGGCACTCTCAATAGCTACATAACTTTGTCTCTCATATATATCTATCTGTCCAACGCTACTACCACTTAGCCCAACATCACCAGTTAAAGCACCAAGCAAATCACCTTTTCGTATCTTATCTTTTTTACCACCCTCTATCACAAGTGTCACATATGGTGGTTTCATCTCAAAGTTATTCACTGTATTTAAAGTTGTTATATCTTCAAAAATCATATCCCCATCTGAATATTCATCCATATCCTCATATTCATTGTACAATGTAAAAGCCAAACCCTCATGTCCTGCTCTACCTGTTCGCCCTATTCTGTGAACATAAGTCTCTTTGGCATGTGGAGTGTCATAATTTACAACACAACTAAGTTCTTTTATATCTAAACCTCTAGCAGCTACATCTGTTGCAACTAAAACTCTGCAACTTTTATTTGAAAATTGAACCAAAACATCATTTCTCTCATACTGTTCCAAATCTCCATGAAGTGCAAGTGCATCTATATTTTTTTCTTGAAGTTTTTGTGCAACCTCATCACACTCTAATTTTGTATTACAAAAAACTATGCCATTTCCTGGTTTAAAGTTACTAAAAATATTTATCAGAGTTTGAAGTTTTAAACCATCATCTACTTTATAAAATCTTTGGGTAATCTTATTTACACTCTCTATGGAAGTTGTTTTAATATTGATGGCATCTTTTTGGATTGACGAACTAAGTGAGACAATCTCATCAGGATAAGTTGCAGAAAAAAGCAAAGTTTGTCTCTCTTTAGGTGCATAACTCAGCACTTTTTGTATCTCCTCAATAAACCCCATATCCAGCATTCTATCAGCCTCATCAAGCACCAAAGTATTTAGATTTTGCAAATCTAAACTCTCTTTATCTAAATGTTTTAAAATCCTCCCAGGTGTGCCTACAACTATATGTGCAAAATGTCTGAGTGAATTTACCTGTGGATAAAAAGCAACCCCACCACAAAGTGTTAAAATTTTGATATTGTGAGTAAACTTGGCAATCATCCTTAACTCTTTTGCTACTTGATCAGCCAGTTCTCGCGTCGGACAAAGTATAAGTGATTGAACACGAAACTTTTTAACATCCAATCTATCTAAAATCCCTATCCCAAATGCAGCAGTTTTACCACTACCTGTTTTTGCCTGAGCTATAATATCATTTCCATCTAAGATGTGTGGCAAAGCCTCACTCTGTATGGGTGTCATTTTTTCGTAACCTATCTTATCTAGGTTTACAACCATCTCTTTTGAAAGTGGTAGTGTTGAAAAATCTTTAGTTTGCATCAGTAAATCTCCTTCACTCGTCCAACTTCACCACTCATTAAACGAACCTTTATACCATGTGGATGAGATGGTGATTTTGTAAGTATATCACGAACTATCCCATCAGTTAAATAACCTGTACTTTGATCTTGTTTTAGTACTATGGCTACACTTAAACCATGTTTTATATTTTTTCTTTTTGTTGCGTCCATCTTATCCTCTATTTTTAAACTGATACATCATTAAAGATGCTGCTATTGCCACATTTAGACTTTTTACATCATCTTGCATCTCAATAGTTACTATCTCATCACAAATTTCTAGAACCTCTTGTGATATTCCCTTACCCTCATGTCCTAAAATTATCACCCATTTTTGTGGGACTTTCACATGCCAAAGTGGTGTAGAACCCTCACAAACCTCTGCTGCAAAAATTTTATATCCCATCTTTTTTAAAGCTTGGCATGTGGAAAATATATCATCATAAAGATGGTATTTTAAATGACTAACATACCCCATAGAAACTCTTAATGCCCGTCTGCCATAAGGATGTGGAGCAAACTTCGGTAAAACCAAAGACTCCACACCCAAACCTGCCATACTTCTAGCAATAGAACCAACATTTTGACTAGATGTAATCTCATCTAACATCACGATATTATCTGTTAAATTTTCCAACTCTGTTTGTTTTACTCGAACACCATGCATCATACAATTATGGTGAATTTTATGACCAACTATCTTTTGCATATCCTCTTTAGAAGAGATAAAAAGTTTAGGTATATCTTTTAAATTTAATAAGTCCTCAAACTCATCATAGTACTCTTTGGTTGCCAAGACACTCTTAACCTTTACACCATTTTTCAAAAGCACATTTACAACTTTAGGTGAATCTGCTACAAAACTATCCTCTTTATCAAAAGCATTGTCTCTTAATTTATGATATATTTCCAATTCCGGCATGTGAATATCTGTTACTTTAATTAAATTCATATTAATGGATTATATCATAGATAAGTACCTATCCAAAAAAAATCTACTCAAAAAAACTTGTAACCATAATTCTAATCGCATAAAATAAAGTTTTCAAATATGTTAAGTAACTTTATTAATACATTTTAGCTAAAATAACACAATATATAAATAAGGCAATAAAAATGGATTTACAAACAAAAGCGCTTCATGCAGGTTACGAAAAAGACTCTCAAGGGACTATGGCTGTTCCAATTTATCAAACAACTGCTTATGAATTTCGTGATGTTGAACATGCAGCAAATCTATTTTCACTCAAAGAATTAGGAAATATATATACTCGACTAAATAACCCAACAACTGAGGTTTTTGAAAAACGATTTGCTGAGCTTGAGGATGGTGAAGCTGCTATAGCAACTGCTAGTGGTATGAGTGCTATTTTTTATGCTATTGCCAATGTTGCTGAAGCGGGTGACAACATAGTTTGTGCCAAACAACTATACGGTGGAAGCCTTACACTAAGTGTTCATACTCTTAAAAGATTTGGAATAGAAGCTAGATTTTTTGATGTACATAATCCAGATGCCATAAATGAGCTTGTGGATGAAAAAACAAAAGTGATATTTTTTGAGTCACTTACAAACCCAAGCATAGATGTAGCAGATATTGATGCCATTGTAGCCATCGCCAATAAACATAATATACTTACAGTTGTGGATAATACAGTAGCAACTCCTGTACTTTGTCGCCCACTTACAAGGGGTGTTGATGTAACAGTTCATAGTGCTTCAAAATACACAACGGGACAAGGTCTTGCTATTGGTGGAATTTTAGTTGAGAGAAAGGGTTTAATAAAAAAACTAAAAAACAATCCAAGATATACACATTTCAATGAGCCTGACCAATCATATCACGGACTCATCTATACAGAGGTTGGCTTACCACCCTTTACACTTAGAGCAAGACTTTCCCTGCTTCGTGATTTGGGCGCTGTTGTAGCACCTTTTAACTCGTGGCTTTTTATCCAAGGGATAGAAACTTTTGCACTTAGAATGAAAGAACACTCTAAAAATGCTTTAGCTTTAGCTGAATTTTTGGAATCACACCCAAAAATAAAAAAAGTAAACTACCCAGGACTAAAAAGTAATCTAAACTATAAAAATGCACAAAAATATTTTGAAGATGGTGCATGTAGTGGACTTTTAAGCTTTGAAGTTGAAAACCTTGAAATTGCAACCAAGATAGTAAATGCAACAAAACTTTACTCACTCGTTGTAAATATAGGAGATAGCAAATCAATCATAACCCATCCAGCCTCAACAACACACCAACAACTAAGTGATGAAGAACTTATGGCATGTGGAGTCCCAGCAGGCCTTATCAGAATCTCATGTGGATTAGAAAGTTCAAAAGACTTGATAGATGATATGAAAAAAGCTTTGGAAACTTGCACTTCTCTCTAAACATAAAAATAAAAAAGAGGTACGAGACTAAAGTCGTACTTCTAATACAATCTCATAAAGATAAATATAAAAGCTAAAATAAAAGAGTTAAAACAAATATGGAAAATAAAAAAGA
>Ga0256842_1000730_pt1 | contig 28582 bp, 28 predicted proteins | sample 4559240metaG_FD_185973 | JGI IMG/M metagenome (GOLD analysis project Ga0256842, IMG submission 185973) | Hydrothermal vent microbial communities from Guaymas Basin, Mexico - 4559-240 | ecosystem: Environmental > Aquatic > Marine > Hydrothermal vents | place: Mexico: Guaymas Basin | collected... | reverse complement strand
AACTCTTTTTAATGTTTCTTGGGTTTCCTTCATTTGTTCATCAGTTTGTTTTTCCGATGCTTCTAGTGATGCTTCTAATCTTTTTCCCATATCTAATATTGCTTGTGCTAACTGTTCTTGTGTTACCATAATTCATATCCTCAAATTAATTTATTTTCACATTACTTGTATTGTATCTAAATTTTAATGAAAAATTAAGTGTTATGTAGGGTTGGTGAAACCAATCAATTATTATGATTCTAAATATTTGGCGGGTTTCACCCACCCTTGCTTGACCCCTTTTATTATATCTTCCCCCTCATCTCCCCCTCACTCAAACACTCCACCCCCAAACTCTTAGCCTTTTGTAGCTTACTTCCTGCCTTTTCTCCATATATTAAATAGTCTGTTTTAGCCGATATACTACTACTAATTATAGCCCCTAAACTCTCCAAAAGCTTTTTAATCTCTGTTCTACTTTGGCTCATACTTCCTGTTAGGACTATCTTTTTATCTATAAATAGGTTTGTTTTTATCTGCTTTTTTTCTATAATAGCTGGATTGATTATCTCTATAAGTTCTAATACCTTATCTCTATGTACTCTCATAAACTCTATATAAGACTCTGCCATCTCTTCGCCAATTCCATCTATTAATATTAGGCTCTCTTTGGTAATATCAATAATATTCAATCCAAATATATCACAAATCTTTTTACTTGCTACCTCTCCAATATGTGCTATGGCTAATGATTTGAGAAATCTCCAACACTCTACATCTTTGCTATTTTCTATTGAAGTAAGAAGTTTATCTACTCTTCTATCTTGAAATCCATCTAACTCTAATACTCTATCTCTATCTATACGGTATAAATCTGCTATCTCTAAAACTATTTTTTTATCATATAGAGATTTAACAATGCTCTCTCCAAGTCCATCAATACTCATACACCCTTTACTTGCAAAATATTTTATATTACTAATCACTCTCGCACTACAATTTAGATTTTGACATTTAATAAGTGTCCCCTCATCAAGCAACTCTTCATTACAGTTTGGACATTTGGTTGGTTTAGTGATTTTAATCTCACTTCCATCTCTTCTATCTTTGAGAACTTTTGTGATTTTAGGAATTACATCTCCTGAACGGATAATTATTACACTATCTCCTATCCTTAAATCACTTCTCTCTATCTCTTCAAAGTTATGAAGTGTGGCACGATTTACCACTGCCCCATCAATATCTACAGCTTCTACCTCGGCTACTGGGGTAATGACTCCTGTTCGTCCCACTTGTAGGGCAATATCTCGGATTTTAGTTACCTTTTCAACAGCAGGAAACTTATACGCTACCATCCATTTAGGGTATTTGGTGGTATATCCAAACTTTTCGCTAAGTTCTATATTATCAATTTTAATTACCATACCGTCCATCATCATAGGAATTTCATCTCTTTGTGATATTAGATAGTGATAATACTCCTCTATCTCATCTATATTTTGACACTTTTTGGTAGTTGGTGGCGATAAAAATCCAAGAGAGGATATAAATCTCATCTTATCGCTTAGATTTTTCTCTTTTAGAGAGTTTTCGCCTATCCCCCACGGGTAAAATATCAGTTTTCTTTTAGCTGTCTCTTTGGGGTCAAGCTGTCTTAGGCTTCCTGCTGAGGCGTTTCGTGGGTTAGCAAATGCTTCTTTGCCACTCTTTACTCTATCAAGATTTACACCCACAAAATCATCTTTTCTAATCACAACTTCCCCACGAATTTCAATAGTATCAAGATAATCAATTGATAATGGGATTGAGTGCATTGTTTTAATATTATGAGTTACATCTTCACCAATTTTTCCATTTCCTCTTGTGATAGCTTTGATTAATTTACCATTTTGATACAACAGATTCATACTCGCCCCATCAAACTTTGGCTCACAAAATAGATTTGGAATCGTTTTGGTAGTTTTTTGGACTCTTTTTAACCACTCTTGAAGCTCATCATTATCAAAAATATCCTCCATACTCCACATTGGTTTAATATGTGAGGCTTTGGTAAATCTATCTATTATATCTCCTCCTATTCGTTGAGTAGGGGAATCAAATATTATATCATTTGGATTTTGTTTTTCATAATCTAATACTTGATGATATAATTTATCATACTCTTCATCCGTCGCTATTGGATTATCATCTACATAATAGGCTTTTGCCCAACTCTTAAGTATATTAATATTATCTATATATAGTGTTTGGTTCATATTCAATCATCTTTTTATTTTATTATATCATAGAAATAGAATCTTAGCTTAATTATATAAATATTATTATATAATAATAACTAAATATTTTTATAAGGAGAAGTTATGAGTATAGATTTAACACTATTGGCTTCAGATTTAGGTTGTTCACAAGATGATGTTAAGGTTATGTTATTAGATATAGTTACTGGGTTAGATGATATTTTTGTAGCGATTGAGGCAACTATTGATGATGAGGATTATGACTCTATTATAGAATTAGATGAAGCAGTAAAAACTCAAATTGCACACTTTAATTTAAATAATATGGAAGCATCTGTATTTGCTTTAAGTGAAGGTGCTAGTGCAAAAGATAAAAATGCAACTCAAAGTGCATTTGATAATTTAAAAAAGAATTTAGAAGAGATTAAATCTGTAATCTAAAACTGTATGGTGGGTAAAAATCCCACCAATATATATTTAATCTACAAATCTAGGTCTAGAAGTTCTACATCTATGTAGTGCTTGTGATGCTTTATAATCATTTGGGTATTTCCCAAAATGCTCTTTTCCAAACTTGTAACATTTACTACTAGCTCGTTTACACCCTTTATATTTGACATACATCTCACCATCATCTATAATTTTAATTCTTTTGATATAACAAACATAAGGAAATCTACTCTCATATCTACTATTAAATGTACCATATACATCTCTTGCATCTACAATTGGGATACCACTACCTTCTCGTACCTCTACAGTAGTCCTTGCCTCTATCATAAGTGTAGTTACCAACAAAAAAGCCATTAATCTTAAAAACATATTATCTCCTTCTGTTTTGATATAATTTATTATATACCTTATTAAATTAAAGTTGGCTTTTAAATTAAATAATGATATATTAAGAGAGATGAGGATTAAATTTATTAACAACTAGAAAAAATAGTATAAATTTAATCTACTTTTTATTAATTTTTAAGTAAAATAACCACAAAATTAATCAATGAGGAATGTCTAATGGAAGGTGTATATACCTTTATAGGTGTCATTGCAGGACACGGAAATGGAATGGTTATAGGGCATTTAATGCTAGTTATTGCCATAGCACTATATATAGCGCATAAAGCTACTAACAATCTACAAGCAGTACCAAGTACGACTCAAAATGTTATTGAGACATATTTAGGTGGTGTTATTAAGATGGGTGAAGATGTAATTGGAAGAGAACTTGCATTAAAGTATCTACCTTTAGTTGCTACAATAGGTATATTTGTATTTATATCTAATGTTGTTGGTATTATCCCTGGATTTGAATCTCCAACATCAAATATTAATGTAACTCTACCTTTGGCTTTAATGGTATTTTTTTATTATCACTATGAGGGTATTAGAGAAAATGGTGTAAAAGCATATCTTGCACACTTTGCTGGTCCTGTGCCAATTCTTGCACCATTAATGTTTCCAATTGAAATAGTTTCTCATATATCAAGAATTATCTCTTTATCATTTAGACTTATGGGTAACATCAAAGGGGATGACTTGTTCTTATGGGTTCTATTAATGTTAGTTCCATTCTTTGCTCCATTACCAGCATATTTGTTATTGTCATTCTCTGCGATATTACAAACATTTGTATTTATGATACTTATTTATGTATATCTTGCTGGAGCAGTAGCAGTAGATGACCACTAATAAATCGTATTTAGGGGGCCTAATTAGCCTCCTTTTAGGACTTTCAATAGGATTAACACTTACTCTAGCTATATATATTTTTTTTATATATTTTCAATTAAATCTACTTCAAGCAGTTGTATATTCAATATTTTCTACTCTTCCTGGTCTATTTATTATTGTAGTATTAGAGTTTATACTAATATCTATTGATGAGAATAAAAAACAGACTCAAATATTAGAAGATATATCAAAAAAATTAGATGATTAGATATGCTATTACAGACCCAAATTATTTCACTCTAAAATCTATTCAAGATATTAGTAAAAATGCTAATATGATACTCTTTCGTGATAAAATCACAACTAATTATCCTCAAAAAGCTTTAAAGTTTATAAAAGAGGCTCAAAAATATAATTTTGATAAAATTTTATTACATAGTGATATTAATTTGGCACATAGACTTAATGTTAATAATATTCATTTGACATCTTCTCAAATAGATGATATTCCCAAAGCAAGAGAGTTGAATATGTTTATAATAGCTAGTACCCACTCTAAAAAAGAGGTACTAAAGGCTCAAAAAATGGGTGCTAATATGATAACATTTAGCCCAATATTTGATACACCAAATAAAGGTAAATCCGTAGGATTAGAGCCATTAAAAGAGCTAAAAGATATAATAGATATACCAATTATAGCTCTTGGTGGTATAATTACAAAAGAACATATTAAATTGATAAAAGATAGCCAAATAGATGGATTTGCATCTATAAGATATTTTATCTAAGATTGGAGTAAGATTGAAAGCGATATATTCAGGTACATTTGACCCAATTACAAATGGGCATTTAGATATTATAGAGAGAGCTTCAAAAATCTTTGATACTATAATAATAGCAGTAGCTACAAGTAGTAGTAAAAAGCCTATGTTTGATATATCTCAAAGAGTAGAGATGATAGAAAAGGCATCTGTTAATATAAATGGTATTAGTGTGGTTGCTTTTGATAATCTATTGGTTGATTTTGCTAGAGATAATGGGGCTAATACTATTATTAGAGGTATTAGAAGTGTAGGTGATTTTGAGTATGAACAATCTATGGATTATGCTAATAGTTCATTGGATAACTCTATAGAGAGCATATATCTAATGCCAAAATTAAAATACTCTTATATTAGTTCATCATTAGTTCGCACACTTATAGAATTTAATGGTAAAATATCACATTTAGTACCATTAGAGGTAAATAAATTATTGGAGAGTTATAGATAATGTATATATTATTTGAAGGAATTGATACCACAGGCAAAAGCACACAAATTGAGTTATTACGGAGTAAGTTCCCACAATATATATATACCAAAGAACCAGGTGGGACGGAGTTTGGAGTAAAGGCAAGAGAGATTTTATTAGAGGCTAAGCTTACATCAAAGAGAGCTGAATTATTGCTATTTTTAGCAGATAGAGCGGAGCATTATAGAGAGATTATCTATAAAAATATGGATAATACTATTATATCAGATAGAGGGTTTTTAAGTGGTATTGGGTATGCTTTGGCAAATGGTGATTTTGAATTTAATAGACTTTTAGAGCTTAATAGATTTGCTTTAGAGGATAATTTACCAGATAAAATAGTTCTTTTTACAACAAATATAGATACATTAAAAGAGCGAATGGGAGAGAAATCTCTTGATGGGATTGAGAGTAGGGGGTTGGAATATTTAATTAAAGTTCAAGAGTTTATGATAAGTTCACTTGAAAAATTAGATATTGATTATATATTAATAGATAGTACAACACAATCTATTGATAAAATTTCTAATATAGTTAGAGAGTATATAGATGAGTAGTAGTAGCAAAAAAGAGCTGATATTTTATCTCTCTATTGCTTATATATTTGGGGTGTTTGTACGATTATTAGTTTTTAATAATATTATAGGAGTTGATGCTTATTGGTTTGAGGGGCGACCTATTCCAATTTGGAGTGATGATGCAGGACTATATGGATATTATGCCAAAGAGATTTTAAAAGGTGTAGATTATGCTTTTAGTGGGGATTATATATTAGCTTATATTATAGCTTATGTAGTTAAAATTACACATCTTCATATTGATTGGGTAATGTTTGTTTTACCTGCTTTTTTGGCATCTTTTGTAGTTTTACCTATTATTATTTTGGGATATGTTTTAAATAGAGTCCAATTTAGCTTTTTTGTGGCTATTATAGGGGTGATTGGAGTCAATTATTATACAAGAAGCTATCTAGGATATATGGATACTGATGGTATTAATATCTTTTTAATATACTCTTTTGTTATATCTATAATGGTAGTAATATATAAAAATAGTCTAAAGTATGCTATATTTTCTATATTATCACTTCTTTTTCTTCTTGCTTTTTATCACTCTTCCAAATCACTTATCGCAGGGGTTTTAATAGGTTATTTGGTAGTTGGTATGCTTTTTTATCTAAAAGAGAAGATTATATATCAACTATTTATTATATTATCTTTAGCTTTTATTATTGGAGTTAAATTTGGTGTTTTAATAGCTTTGGCTATATCTATAATTGGGTTATTATTACTCTTACAAGATAGATATATAAACTATAAATTTTATATCCTAGCTATTGGTATATCTATAATTGGATTATCACTATTTTTAGATTTATCATCTATATACTCACGAGTTTTGGATTATGCTAATATAGGTAATATAGTTACTATTGGAGAGTATAAAGTTACAAATGTACTATCTACCGTAGCAGAGGTTCAACAAAGAGGAATATTTGCTATATATGATAATTTTATAGGGGTGAAATATTATGTAATAGTAGCAACTCTTGGATATTTTTTATTAGTCTATAAGCATAGAGAGTTTATATTTCTATTACCACTCTTAATCTTGGGATATATGTCATTTAAAATTGGTATTAGATTTACAATGTATTCATCTTTTGTATTGGCATTTGGATTTGTATATATTTTATATCTATTTAAAAATAGTATTATTTTATATATAGGGGTTGTTGTGGCTATTGCTATAATGTTTTATAATATATTAGGGATTAATTCATATATTAAACCAAAATATTTTTTAAATGATGAACTTAAAGCATTTCAAAATATTAAAATCAATCAAAATGATATAGTAATTAGTTGGTGGGATTATGGTTGGCCTCTATGGTACTATATGGGCAATAGAAATACATATATAGATAATGGATTAAACAATCAAGGTGGGACAATTTTTGTATCTAAGATGCTACTTTCTACACCAAAAGAGGCATATAAACTAGCTAAAATAATATCTACTCACACACGAGATTTATCTATCTTACAATCGCAACAAAGCATTGATAAAAAATCTAATAGTATTAATCCACCTAATAATATATATATTATGCTACATAAAAATATGTTAAATACTATTAAAACCATTTCAAAATTTGGTGATAGAGATTTAAAGAGTGGAAAGTTAATTAATAAAAGATTAGTTGAATCTTTATCAAATATTATCAAAAAAAGAGGGGATAAATTATATACCACTAATTTTATAATTGATACTGCCAAAGGAGTTATTAGAGATAGACGAAATAATAGTGCTAAATTAAACCATATAATAGTAGTCAAAAATTCTAAAATAGAATTTTCTAAGAGTTATAATTTAAATAGCAATATAAATATTTTGGTAGTAGATAAAAAAGCACTATATATTGATAATAAAACATTAAATACTCTCTTTATAAATTATCTATTTTTAAATAAAGTTGATAAATCTTTTCAAAAAGTAATAAAATCAAAAAGAATAGAAATATTAAAGTTAAATTAATAATTATTTTAGATTATTTTAGATAAAATTAAATTTATAGTAATACTATTAGGTTAGAGGTATCTTCTACCTCTTAAATTTATTTTATTTCAAAGGATAAATATGAAATTTTCAAAAATGGGATTAGTCCTATTATCATTTGGAACTCTATTTAGTGTAAGTGCATTATCTAATATCAGTGTATTAACAACTACAAATACGAATTCAACTATAAATGATAATAGTACTATAAATGACAATAGTACTATGCTTGATATTAATCAAGGTAGAACAACAATTAGTGCTGATATTAAATTAGCTGATTTAAATGATGATATTCACTCTATATGGACACTTGATGGTGGTAGTTGGTATGGTTATTCTACAAACTCAACTGTAAGAGATGAGATAAAAGATAAGTATAAATTACTTCAAAATGATATTAGTGCAGTAAAAGCTACTATAGTATATGCACTTAATGATACAGAACTAAAAGTAATAATACCTCAAAATCCAGTTAGTGTAACACGATTTTATAGTAATGGGTTATCTCTTCATGGTGTAAATGGAAATTATCTATCAGTAGATAATATAACTTGTTCAAATGAGAATTCATCATTAACAGCAGTTATGAAATTAGTAGGTGATAAAGTATCTATCTATATGAGTGATGAGACTAAAGAGATAGATTATGAAAGATATGATGCGATGTACACTATTTATGAGAGTGATGCATATTTTGTATTATGTGATAAAAATATAGAGGAGGATAACTAGATGAAAAAGTTAATATCAACAATAACAGTATTTGCTCTATCTATGTTTTTTGTAAGTTGTGGTAGTAGTGTAAGTTGTAATACAACAGCAGTAGCAGGTGCAGTTACAATTGTAAATGTAAAAGGTGCAGTATCTGATGGTACAGTAGATGCGATAGAGGATAATGTAGTAAGTAGAAGAGCTATTGAAGATGGTCTAGTAGTAACATTTCAAAAACTTGATGGTACAACATTAGAGACTCAACCTAATGAAGTTAAAGTTATTAATGGTATATATGAAGCTAATATTACAACTCCATTAAAAGAGGGTGAACAGTATAGAGTAACTGTTGGTGATATGAGTTCTATTGTTACAAATGAAGCTAATAGCACTATAGGAAATGTATCTCCTGCTACAACAATGGTTAGTAGTATGGTAGAAGATGGTGCGTTACCTACAGAAGCACAAGATGTAGTTAATGATAGTTTTGGATTAGACAAAGGTACTGATTTGGCTAAGCTTGACCCAACTAAAGAGGGTGTTGCAAATAAAATAGCAAAACTAATAGCACTTTTAAGTGAATCAATTCCTAAAGTTGAGAAAAAAGTAGTAATTGAATCAATCACTACAGTTATAAAGAAAAAGAAAATAAAAATCAGAGTTTCAGCAGTAGATGTTGTAGTTGATGATTTAAATTTATCTGAGATAGCTAAAGAGGCTGGTGCAACTGATGAAAATATAGAAAAAGTAAGAGTTATAGAGAGTTTGATTATTAAACAAGTTGTAAAAGTTGTAAAAACAGTAACAACAACAGAGGCAGTATCTTCACATAGTGCATTGCTAAAGTTCCTTGATGAGTTAGTAAATCAAGAGATAGAAGAGTTAGATGTAGATGTTTTACAATCATTAATAGATTCATTAGATGACTCTATTGCAAAAGTATTAGCAGACAAAGAGATTGATTTAGCTTCACTTACTCCTGATGATATTGATTTTATATTAGAGTTAATTAAAGGAAATATTGATGATGATATTGTTACAACTTTAAAAAGCTATAAAAAAGTAGTAAAAAAGACAACTACTATTAAAGTAAAAAAAGTTATTAAATATACCTATTTAAACTCTAAAGCTTCTAAAGTTAGTGATATTGAAGCTAAACTAGATGATGATTTGTTAGCTAAGTTAGATGATATGCAAGAAGATGCAGATGAAGAAGTAGCAGATATTATGTCTGATATGCTAGGTGCTAGACTTGCTCAAAATATTGAAGATGGTGATGCAGATGTTGAGGGTGCATTAAAAGATATTATTGCTAATGTAGAGTTAGTTGAGACTATTAAAATTAAAGTTAAAATTAAACAGAGTATCAAAGTAAAAGTAGCATCTCAAAGAACTAAAGAAGAAAAAGTTCAACTAATAGCAGTTAAAAAGGTAGTTAAAGATATTAAAATCAATATCAAAGTAAAAGAATTTACTGAAACTACTTCTACAAATGCTGATAAACTATTTGATGAAGTTGTCAAAGATTTATTAGATAATGAAGATACTCTATTAGAGAGAATTAAAGCACTAAGTTTAATGGTAGAGAACTTAAATGAACTTTTCAATGCAGTTGAATATCAAGAGAGAACTACTGTTGCAGTAAAAACAATTCAATCTATTAAAATAGATAAAACAGTAAATGTTGTAAAAACTATTGAAAAATTATCTATTAAAGTAGTAGAAAAATTTGTAGAGTCTGATGGTAAAGAAGAGTTAGACCTTGAAGATGATAAATTATTAGATGAAGTTAAAGTTGAACTTCCTCCTAGAGTAATCACACTTCCATTACCTACACTTAAATCTATGCCAGAGTCTCTTAAGGCTTCAATCAAAATTACACTATAATATTCCAATATTTATAGTATGTCGGGGTATCTTCACCCTGACAATAATCACAATATATCAACCTTATAAGTAAAATTAATGCATATAGTTAATTATATTCAAAATCTTATCATAATGAAACAATTATATAAAAAAATTAAAAAAATCAATAAATAATTCTCTATTTTAAAGAGTTTTTCTATAAAATTACTTTAAAGCAAGTCTCTTATTATGTTTTAAGAGGTTCTTATTTTTAATATAAGTTTAGCTAAAAGAAGGAGGAAGTATGAAACTAGGTTTCTTAGTTGACCTGAACCTATGTATGGGTTGTAAAGGTTGTGAGATTGCTTGTAAAGTGGAAAATGAAGTACCATTGAGCTCTTGGCGATTGAGAGTAAAATATATAGATGTGGGGACATTCCCTGAAACATCAAGAAACTTTACACCACTTAGGTGTAACCATTGTGAAAATGCACCATGTGAGAGAGTATGTCCTGTATCTGCATTACACTATCTTGATAATGGTATTGTTAATATTGATAATGAGAGATGTATTGGTTGTGCTGGATGTATGATGGCATGTCCTTATGGAGCTATATATATGGATCCTGAGACTAATACGGCTGATAAATGTACATATTGTGCTCATAGAATTGAGAGTAGTATGATGCCAGCTTGTGTAGTTGCTTGTCCTGTTGAGGCTAATATATTTGGTGATATTGATGATGATACAAGTCATATTTCAAGATATATTATGGAGCATCAAGGTGGTGTTCAAGTGCGTAAGCCAGAGAAAAATACAAATCCTAAACACTTCTATGTAGGTGGTGGTAATCAGACACTTAATCCATTAGCTCATAAGAGAATAGAGGGTTATGGACTATTTAATAAAATTACACATTTAGAGACTATAGGTGATCCAAATCACTCTATTTTAGATAGATTTTTGACTCCTATATTTGGTGGACATAATGACCATTTAACTAATGATAGTTTTATTGATTTTGAACAAGGTTACGATGAGAAAAAAGAAGATGAAGGAGGGCATCACTAATGGTAGAACATACAGTAGCTGCAACTCAAGCATTGGTAACACTTGATGTAGCACTCCCTGGTATTATTTGGGGTTGGATGATTACATTAAATATGTGGGCAAAAAGTATAGGTACGGGTGTTATATTAATAGGTGCATATCTATTGATGAGACATAAAAAAGAGTCTATGCCAAACCTAAGATGGTTAATGCCTTTAATATCTTTTGTAGCTTTAAATGTTTTCTTGGCATTTACACTATTAGATTTACATCAACCTCTAAGAATGGTAAATATTTTCTTACATCCTCATTGGACTTCTGCTATTACAGTTGGTGCATGGATGGCTTCACTATTTACAGGTCTTATTACAATAATGGCTTATATTGGAGCAATGGATCAATTCCCTGATTTTAGAAGACACTGTCCTATATCAAAAAAAGCGAGAGAAAATAGTGCTTTATATGAAAAAGTATTTCCTTTTGTAGTATTTTTAGCTATACCTGTTACTCTATACACTGCTATTATTATGGCAGAGTCAAGTGCAAGAGAGTTATGGCAAGCACCAACAGAGATGATGCAAATGCTTTTGGCTGCATTTTTAGCAGGTTCTGCATCACTTATTTTAATTAGTGAAAAATGGAGCAAAGAGGCACGAGCTGATTTAGCACTTATTTTAGCTATGTCTGTATTCTTTGGATTTATGATGTATATGGGTGAGTATTTCTTCTCATTCAAATCAGCAGAAGCAGAGGCTACTTTGGTATTTGTTCATTCTGGTGGTGAGTATAATGCTCAATTTTGGATGGCAATGTTGATGGGGTTTGTTACACCATTCTTTTTATCACTTTCAGCTATGAAAAGTGATAATATCGTAATTTTAAGATTTTCAGCAATAATTGCACTGATTGGTTTATATCTTGCAAAAGATGTATGGCTTAAAATTCCACAATTACTACCGTTAAGTTAGGGAGGTAAAGATGTCAAAAGAGAATAATATGTTCATTGATAATAGTAGAAGAACATTTTTAAAAGCAACTACATTTAGTGTTGCAGGTGCAGTAATAGCTAAAGGTGTATTTGAAACAATAGTAGATACACAAGCTGTTGCAGGAGATAGTAAATTTACTCCAACACCTGATAATTTATCATTTTACCCATCATTAGAAGAGTGGGATAGTTTTACAGAACTTGATGGTAAAGATTGGAAAAGAGGTGGAACGGGTAGAAATGGTGTAGCTAGTATTGATAACAAAGATGGTATCAAAGCTACTGAATATATGCTAGTACCAACAGCGTGTTCTAACTGTGAAGCATCTTGTGGACTTACTGCTTGGGTAGATATTGGAGAGTATAAAAAATCTAAAAATCCAAAAGACCTTAAAGTTCGTAAATATATGGGTAACCCATTACATGCAGGAAGCCGTGGTAGAAACTGTGCCAAAGGTTATGCTACACAATCACAAATGTATGACCCAGATAGAATACCTTTTCCACTAAGAAGAGCACCTGGAAGTAAAAGAGGTGAGGGTAAATGGATTAGAGTATCTTGGGATGAGGCTATGAAAGAGATAGGTACTAAAATGCACAATACTCTTAAAAGTGGCGATGAGATGTCTAAAAAATCTATTATGTATCATGTTGGGCGACCAAATGAGAATGGATTTGGACATAGAATTCCACACTCAATGGGTTGTGATGGATATGATTCTCATACAAATATCTGTAGTGCAGGTGCTAGAGAGGGTACAATCCAATGGGCAAATGATGATAGAAACTCACCAGATTGGGAAAATGCAAAATTAATTTTCCTTCAATCATCTCACGCAGCTGATGCAGGACATTATTTCCAACAAGCAGCAGGATTAATTGCAGATGCTAGAAAAAATGGTGCAAAACTTATTGTTATGGACCCTAGACTTTCAAACTCTGCTGGTATGGCTGATTTATGGTTACCAACTTGGCCAGGGACTGAAGCAGCAGTTTATTTATACCTTGCAAATAGAATACTAAATGATAAAGGTCTTGATGGTCAATCTCAAGTTAAACACTCTTTTGTAAAAAATTGGGTAAATTGGGATAGATTGATGGCTGATAAAAAGTATCTTCAATTTATGCTTGATAGAGGATATATTAAATCTCTACCAAAGGGTGATAGCTATGAAGACTTTATAGAGTTAATATCTAAAATGTACCAACCATATACTCTAGAATTTACAGCAAAAGAGTGTAGAATTGAGCCATATAAACTAGAAAAACTTTATGAGATGTTTATTGATGCAGGTGAGAGAGTAGCTACATATTTATGGAGAGCTGGTCCAATTGGACATCGTGGTGGTTGGATGAATACAAGAGCTGGATTCTTACCATTTGTTCTTCGTGGAGCAATGGCAGGTGGAAAAGGTGGAGTAGGAATGCACCACTGGCATGTAATATCTGTAAATGGTAAAGGTGATGCATCTACTGTAAATGGTAAGCGACCTGAAAAAGTAGATGTTTGGAATGAGATAGCATGGCCACCTGAATATCCTCTTAGTACTTATGAGATGAGTCATATTATGCCTCACCTATTAATGGATGAAGAGTGGCAAGAGAAGTGGAATAAAAAAGGGCTAAATATACCTAGTAAATTAGCTGTTTGGATTCCTAGAATGTATAACCCTGTTTGGATTAACCCAGATGGATTTAGATGGATAGAGGCTCTAAAAAGAGAAGATAAGATTGAGATGAGTTTCAATCTCTCTCCTACATGGAGTGAGACTAACTGGTATTGTGATTTTGTACTTCCTGTGGGACTTGCAGGAGAGCGTCATGACCAACATTCAGAAGCTACAAAACCTGCTAGATGGTTATCATTTAGACAACCAGCACTTAGAGTAGCTTTAGAAAAAATGGGTTGGAAAGCAAAAAATCCAACTCGTGCAACACTAGAAGCTCATATTCAATCAGGTCTTGGTGAAGTTTGGGAAGAGGTAGAATTCTGGTCAACTATGATGGTTGAGTATATTGACCCTGATGGAAGCTTAGGTGTAAGAGACCACTGGGCATCAAAAGAAGACCCATCAAGAGCTGTAACAATAGCAGAGTGGTATCAAGCAGCATTTGATAAATTACCAAATCTTAAAGCAATGGCTAAAAAAACATATCCTGACTCTAAATATCCAAACTATGAGTTGATGAGAGATAGAGGTACTTGGCTAGAAGAGGATAATATATATAAACCTCAAGAGAGAGATTTACATGTAGATGGTGATTTCTATGTAGCACATGGTCATAAATATCATAAAGATGAAGTGACTAAAGATGAGTATGGTACTCTATTAGTAGAACATGGTCATGGAGAGAAAAAAGCTATTGGTGTAGAGATTGATGGAGAGATTAAGCAAGGTTTCCATACATTAAGTAAAAAACTAGAGTTCTACTCTGAGTGGTTTGCACAGTGGAAATGGCCTGAATATGCTATACCAATCTATCCATTAAATAAGAGCCAAAGAAAAGAGATGGTTCATGTTGTAACACAAGTTCACCATGACTTTATGGAAAATGATAATGATTTTGCACTTAATACTGTATTTAGATTATCATATAATATTCATACTCGTTCTGTAAACTCTAAACACCTTATGGAGATTTCTCAAAACCATAACCCAGTTTGGATTAATACAGATGATGCAAAAAGATTGAATATCAAACAAGGTGATGCTATTAGAGTTACAATTACAGATACAGTTTCAGGACTAGAGTCTGGTTATTTTATAGCAATGGCAGTCCCAACAGAGGGTCAAATGCCAGGTGTATTAGCCAACTCTCACCACGCAGGTAGATGGAAACTTGTAAATGCTGTTGAAATCCCTGGATTTAAACATAAACTTGGAGTTATGGGATTAGGTGCACCTCTATATGATATGACTATGGATGGTAAAGTTGGTACTCTTAAACCTAAACAAGGAATTGATGAGGGTATGATGGAGAATAAAGACTCTTGGCAGTTCAAAGAGTTTAATAAAGACCTTGATAATATCTGGTGGGATGGACTAAGTGGTTCGTGGCAAAATGCCGTAGCACCATCACACCCAGACCCAATTGCAGGAAACCATGCTTGGCATCAAAAAGTTAGTATAGAACTAGCTAAAAAAGATGATAAGATTGGTGATATTTATGTAAATTATGAAAATAATATGAAAGTATATAAAGCTTGGAGAGATGATTTAACTCGTCCATTAAATAGTGGTGATACACTAAGAAGACCAAAACATATCAAGAGACCTGCTGTGCCACTTTCACACAAAGCATACTCTGTAAAAATAAAAGATTAATATCTTTAAAGAGACTCCACTTGGAGTCTCTAATTATGTAAATTACTCATTCAATAAATGATGTAAAAATAGAATTTGTGCATATATAGGTGCAAATATATTTAATATTGGTATATAATTAAAAAGTGATGCTACCATTGATAATACTCTTATACCTTTTGATTTTTGTTTTAATATATTTTTATCTTCTATAAATAGGCTTCCTACATCATATATAGTTGCCTCTTTTAATAAAATAGAGTATAGATATAGCAAGATAATTTGTCCTATTGCAGGTATAAAAAAGGTTGGGAAAAGCAAAATAAATAGAATTAAAAACCAAATAGTTGATTTGATATTAATAATTAATGATTTAATCATACTTGGGCTATTTATAGATTCAACTCCATATCTTTTTATTGCCAGTTTTTTGAGTAATGGCTCACTATAAATTGATGTTAGGATTGAGAGTGTAATAATAATAAAGATATACCCTACAAATATAGTAATAAGTGATGCACCTGTAGTTTTGAGCCACTCCCATGGTATGAAGTTAAGATATGATGAGACAATATATAATATATCACTCCAATATAAATATAGCACTAATACCCAACTAAATATAGATACAAAACCTATTTTAATTACAAATAGTATTACCTCTAACGATATAATATCTTTAAATCCTAATGAGAGTGTTTTATCTAACATTTTATAATCCTATTCTTGTTGCAGTCAAAAATATATAATCCTTGCCTGTGATTGTTACTCTATATTTATGTTGTTGTAGATATTTTTTGCAAAAAGATATATCATTAAATAAAATTGATAGCTCTGAATATGGGTAGTTTGGTGCTTTTGCTCCATATATTAGCTCTCCATCTATCCATCTGCTATTTGGAAAACCTAATATTAATGATGCCTCTTTGCTAAGTAGATTTTTAAATAGTTCCATAAATAGAACTTTGAAATTACTATTTACACTTTGTAGAGTACCTATTGTGATAAGCAAATCAAATTTACCCAATTTATCATAATCTAAACTATTTATATCATCTTGAAAAAATCTAAAGTTATCACTTTGAAATCTATTTTTAGCATAATTTATAGCACTTTTTGAGTAATCTATACCTACAAATTCAATACTATTTTGTGGGATAAGTTCTTGAATTACTTCAAACTCATCTCCTCTATTTATACCCAAATTAATAATTCGTTTTTTATTTGATATATCTACATTCTTGAGGGCTTGTAGATAGTAGTATATAAATGATGCTTCATTACTCTTATCTATCTCAAAAAACTTACTATCAACTCCATATTTTTCGGTAGAATTTTTGCTATTATGAAATGAGTTTTCTAAGTTTAATTTTTGAAATCTTATCAAAATATATCTATCATCTATATCTTTGGGCATAAGTATTTTAGAGTTTAATATATTTGCCAAATCTACCCAATATTTAAATCCTCTACCACTATACTCCTGCTTTAATACCTCAAAAGAGATTATCTCTCTTGGGGCTATAGATAAAAGTTGTGTAGTAATCCACTCTATTATATAGATACTACTCTCATTATTAAATCGTCTCATTACCAATAGATTGTTACACTTTTTCTGCCCCATCTCAAGGCTCTTCTTCTATTAGTTCCCATATAAATATCTATTTTTCGTCTATATCTTTTATTCATTTTATCTCGTACTCTATAAAATCCTTTAAGCCCAGATATTTTGACTTTAGTACCATTTTTAAGTCCATATCTTCTTAATAAATCTCTTGAAACTGCGATAATCTTCATTCCTGGTCTAATTCTATTATTCCAAGCAGCTAGAAATGGTGTGCTATCTGTCTGTCTTCTATGAGATGTATAGGCAGTAGCTGTAACTCTAAGTTTATGCTTATACTTTCTTTTTAAGAACTTATAACCTTTTTTCTTTTTTTTCTTCTTTTTAACTCTTTTTTTCTTTTTCTTAACTATCTTTTTCTTTTTAACTTTTTTCTTCTTTTTAACTTTTTTCTTCTTTTTAACTTTTTTCTTCTTTTTAACTTTTTTCTTCTTTTGGATATATTTTACTTTATCTTTGTATTGACTTTTTATATCTTTATCCCAGTTATTAATCAAAACAACAAGTTTATCCTCTTCCTCTTTTTTAATATCCTCTTTGATTTTATTCTCTTTAGATGCAATAAAACTACCTTTATAACGCAGTGAATCTGCTGTTCGGATATGATTATATTTACTATCTTCGGTTTCAAGAAGTTTTTGAATGGTATCTTTGGGAAGTGGGAGTGTTTTTGTGATTATTAGTTTTTTATGGGGTGGTTTTATATCTTTTTGGGTGGCATAGAGAAGTTTATTGCTATAGGTATCACAACCTATAATGATACTATCAGGGGCTACCCGCCTACAATCCTGTGCAAATAGAGGATAAAATAGGATTGTGGCTAGAATTAATAGGGTTAATTTTTTCATATTATTTTACTAAGGTTATAAAAATCTTAGCATCTCCTTGGCAATATTTTTTTTATCTATGATAGTATTATGAATTTCTTTTTTATCCAAAAGCTCATTTATCATTGATGGTACGCTTAATCCACTTTTACTACTTACTACTTTAAGCCCCTCAATATCATTTTCTACTTTTTCACCTAATGCAGATGCAACAACAGGAGAGAACTTTGTCCATTCGGCAGTAGAGTATATTATAGTCATACCTTTATCATCTCTTAGAGTTTGATAAGCTTTGATACAAGTAGCAGTATGAGGATCCATAATATATCCATCTTTTGCATAAGATGCTATAATATCTTGACACTCTTCATCTGTACTAAATGATGCTTCAAAATCCTCTTGAATAGATGCTATCTCATCACTATTTAATTGATATTTTCCATCTCTCTCTAGTGATTGCATTAGCTCTTTTGTACGACTTGCTCCAAATTTATCAAACATAATTCTCTCTATATTTGAACTCTTTAGAATATCCATTGCAGGTGAATCAGTTTTGATTAACTCTCTTGTAGTTAAATCATAGCTTCCATCATTTATCCAATCAGTAAGAATATTATTTACATTTGATGAAATTAATATTTTTTTGATTGGTAATCCAGCCTTTTTGGCATAATAAGCACCTAAGGCATTACCAAAGTTACCACTTGGGACAACTAGATATATCTTCTCATCTCTTTTAATCTCATTATCTTGAAGTAGTTTAATATAACTATATATATGATATATTATTTGAAATATTATTCGTCCAAAGTTTACAGAGTTTGCAGCAGAGAGTTTAATCCCTTTGCTATTTAATTCATCTTTAAACTCACTTGATGCCAAAAGCTCTTTGAGTGCATTTTGAGTATCATCAAAATTCCCCTCTACTCCCAAAACTTTGAGATTTGAAGCATCTTCTGTAACCATTTGAAGTCTTTGGACATCACTTGTCCCACCATCAGGGTAGAGACAAACTACTTTTACATTTGATTGGTTTTTGAATGTTTCAAGGGTAGCAGGTCCTGTATCTCCACTTGTTGCAGCCATAATTAGATACTGCTCATCTCTATCTTTTGCTAATTGTGAAAGAATATAACCAAAAGGTTGAAGTGCCATATCTTTAAATGCACGAGTAGGACCATGATAAAGTTCACTTACAAAACAGTCATTTTCTATTTTGCTAAGTTCAACAGGCGTAGTTTTATTATCAAAACCATCATATCTATCTAATGCTTTAATTAAAATATCTCTATCAATATCAATGTTAAAACTGGTCAAAAAATCCAAAGCCAACTCTTTATAAGAGCTATTAAGATGTTTGTTTATAAATTTATCATCTATACTTGGTATATTCTCTGGTACATATAATCCCCCAAAACTAGCACTTGGGCTTAAAATTGCATCAGAAAATGATACAGTAGAATTTTTTATTCCATCATTTCCACGAGTTTCAATAAATTTCACATATACTCCTATATTTTTATTATGTATTTTCTATTATAATTTCAACAATATCAGTCATACTAATAATACCTAATATCTCATTATCATCAATTACAAGTAGTCGTTTGATACTACTATTTATCATCATTTTTGCAGCATACTTTACATCCATTTTAGATGATACAGATATAGCAGGTGTATTTGCCAAATCATATACACTTAGTAGTTCCATATCTCCATCTTCTGCTACAATAGCTTGTAATATATTTTTAAAAGTCAAAATTCCATAAGCGCCACTAGGACCATGTTTCTCAACAATTACAGATTTAATTTTAAACTCTTTCATTTTTTTCAAAGCAGATTCTATTGTATCCATTTGAGATACAATAACTAACTTATCTTTAGGTGTCATTATATTTTTAACTATCATATTTAATAATCCTTTTTATAGATTGGTATTATAACATATTTTTAACATCTTTTTCAAATTTATGCAACTCTTCTCTATCTAATCCTGCTATATGGCTAAGAGGTAGTGTAAAAGTTACACCACTATTCTCTGGATTATCAAGGTTAAATTCGCCTCTTAAGGCTTTCATAACTTGAAGAGATGTCCTTTTTGGCAATAAAAATATCAAAAGAGATACATTCTCTTCTAAAGTTAATCCAAAAAATACCTTTTTCTCTCTTAATCCAATATTTCTTCCATGAACTATTGTTACACCACCTGCACCTGCACTTTTTGCAACTTCTATCGCTTTTTCTTCATCTTTATCTTGTATTATGGCAACTAACACTGCAAATTTCATATTCTACTCCTAGATTTCATTTTACTTTTATACTCTGCATAAATTCCATATCCCATTACTGTAATCATAGGAAATAGTGATGCAAAAGCGATTAATCCAAACCCATCAATTAGTGGGTTTCTTCCATCTATATTTTCAGCTAATCCTAATCCTAATGCTGCAACTAAAGGTACTGTTACAGTAGAAGTTGTAACTCCTCCACTATCATAAGCAATAGGAATAATAAACTTAGGTGCAAAATATGTCATAATTACAACAATAATATAACCAACCACTATATAATAGTGAATTGGGTCTCCTGCTACAATTCTATAAGCACCTAATGATATTCCAATAGCTACACCAATAGCTACAATATTTCTTAGAGATTTTTGTTGAATATTACCATTACTAATCTCTTGTGCTTTAATAGCAATAGCAAGTAGGGCTGGTTCTGCCATAGTGGTGGAAAATCCAATCAAAAATCCAAATAGATATATAAGTAAGTTATTATCCATAGCAGTCAATTGAAATGCTATACTCTCTCCAATTGGAAAGAGTCCCATTTCAAGTCCAATAATAAAGGCATATAATCCCAAAATTACCAATATAATACCTGAAATTACCTTACGAAGATGTCCTACTGGCTTTTTGATAATTATATATTGAAAGAAAAATATAACTATTAATATAGGTGATATATCTTTTATTACATCAAAAAGTTCTAATATAGTATCTTTTAAATCAAAATGATATACACTAGCAATAGCTTTGCTTCCCTCTTCTATAACAACAGCTACACTACTGCCATCTACAAATGAATATACAATTATGCCATAAACTTGCACAAAAATCATTGGCATTAATGATGCAAAAGCGATTAATCCAAATCCATCAATTGCAGGATTTCTACCTTTGATACTAGAAGCAAGACCAATTCCTAATGCTGCTACTAATGGTACAGTTACAGTAGAGGTGGTAACTCCTCCACTATCATAAGCTAATCCTATAATCTCTACAGGAGAGAAAAATGTAATAATAACAACAAAGATATATCCTGTAATAATATAATAATGAATAGGGTGTCCAAGTAGAATTCTAAATACACCCAAAGATATAGCAAATCCCACAGAAAAAGCTACTGTAATTCTAAGAAAAAAAGCATCTATCTTGCCATCACTAATCATAGATGCTTTATCAGCAATAGCAATAAGGGCTGGTTCGGCAATAGTAGTAGCAAACCCTATTGTAAAAGCAAAAACTAATAGCCAAAAGAGAGAGCCTTTTTTGGCAAAATCAGTGGCTAAATTCTCTCCTATTGGAAATATACCAAGTTCTAATCCTCTAATAAATAGAGCCAATCCAATAGCTACAATAGAGAGTCCTGTAACGATTGAGACCAATCCATTAGGTACAGCTTTAATAATAAAGATTTGAAAAAATGCTACAACTAATACAATAGGTAGTAAATCTCTAAAAGAGCCTTTTAAATCTTGATAAAATATTGCTAAAGAATTCTTCATAATATTATTATGCTTAAATTAGAGTTCAATACAACTACCAACACCAGAACTTGTTAAAATCTCTAATAGTAGAGAGTGTTCTTGTTGTCCATCAATAATATGAGCTTTTTTTACTCCACCTCTAAGTGCAGTTATACAAGCATCTACTTTTGGTATCATTCCACCATATATTGTACCATCACTCTTAAGTCTATCACAATCTTCTAAACTTAGAGTTGTAATTAAATTTTTATCTTTATCTAATACACCTTGTGTATCTGTAAGAAATAGAATTTTTCTAGCATTAGTAGCTATAGCTATCTCACTAGCAGCAATATCAGCATTGATATTAAACCCACTATAAGTATTACTAGCACAACCAGCGATAGGTGCAACTACGGGGATAAATCCATTATCAATAATACCATTTAAAACTTCTGGATTAACTCTCTCTATCACTCCTGTATATTCAAAAGTTTTGAAATCTTTTGGTACTGCTTCTAATAAATTACCATCTTTACCTGATAATCCCATAGACTTTGTACCCTCTCTATTTAGTAGAGAGACTATCTCTTTGTTGATTTCACCACTAAGTACCATCTCTGCTACTCTTAAGACCTCTTTTGTTGTAACTCTCTGTCCATCTATAAATTTTGTATCAATATTAAGTTCACTAAGTAAATTTGTAATACTTGCACCACCACCATGTACTATAATAGGTTTCATTCCTACTAAATTAAGTAGGGCTATATCTTGAACAAATCCTATTTTTAAATTTTGGCTTGTTTGGGCTGAACCACCATATTTTATAACTATTTTTTCATTATTAAATTTTTTAATAAATGGTAGTGCTTCAAAAAGAGTTTTAATTGTATCAATTTTATTTTTCAACTATCTATTCCTTATAATCTGTTATATATTTATCTATTTTATCTAAAATATCTCTATTTATATCAATCTTTAATCTCATTATAGATATATTAATATCTAATCCATCTAACTTTACTAAATCTTTGGTTGTAACTAATATACTTTTATACTCTTTAGATAATCTCAAAATCTCATCTTTATCAAAAAAATGATGGTCTTTAAAAAATATCCTCTTTTTTACCTCTTTTGGCAAAAATTTATCTAATCTTGATGGATTTGCAATAGCTGTAATTAATATCATTGAAGATGTTGGATTATCAATAGTTACAACTCTTTTATAATCTTTTTCTTCAATAAGTTTTATATCCGATGAGGTCTTATAAAACTCTCTAAAAGCACCTGCTGGTAGAGTAAATAGGTTTCTTATATTTTGTGGTTGAAGTATAATCTCTAATTTATCTATATCAACTCTATTAAATCCATCATCTAAAAATATTACTTTAGCACCTAGACTTATAGCCTCTCTTATTCCATTTTTTCTATTTTCAGATACAATTACAATAGCATTTGGTAGGGATTTGGCTATCATTAATGCCTCATCTCCACTAATCTCTACATCTATATCTTTATAGACTACAATAGTACCTCTACTTTTTCGTCCATATCCTCTTGATATAATAGCTACATCTTTATATCTTGAAGCTACTTCAATAATAAATGGACTCTTACCACTTCCACCTACTATTAAATTACCTATACTAATAATTGGCAGACTAAATTTCTCTCTTTTGGCTACTAATCTTCGTATAAACATTAATAACATATATACCAAAGATATAGGAGATAAAATAGCAATTAAAATATAGTGATAGAATTTTGGTTTATACCAAAGTTCTTCTATAAATTTAACTAAAGATACTCTAAACATTATATATGTTCAGATGCCACCTCATTAATTACTTCACAAACTATATCTACATCTTCATTACTCATAGATGGATATATAGGTAGAGACATTACTTTTTGATATATATTCAATGATACTGGAAAATCAAATACTTTAATAGAGTATTTTTTCTTATAATAATCTAATAGATGTAGAGGTACATAATGTAATGCTATACTAATACCTCTATTTTTAAGCTTTTTAGCAAAATGGTCTCTATTTTTATCTATCTCTATAATGTATTGACTCCAAAAATCTTTGTTTTCAAATTCTGGTACTTTTAAACCTTTGATATTTGATAGTTTTTTATTATAAATTGATGCTATCTCTTGAACTCTTGCAATATTTTTATCAATATTTTCAAAGATTGATAGAGCCATATATGCCTCTGTCTCACTCATATTATACTCCCAACCCACATCAATCACATTATATAGATACTCTATCTTACCATAAGTATTCCAATCTTCATCTAAGATACAGTGATTTTTGAGAATTTTTGCTCTTTCATATAATAGCTCTCCATTAGTTACAAACATTGCCCCATTGACAAGTGGGTTACTCATATGAGGGGCAAAATTAAATATTGTAATATCTGCACCAGTATTACCTATCTTATTACCATTATACTCTTTACCCATAGCATCTGTAGCATCTTCTATCACTTTTATCTTATGTTCTTTTGCAATAGCATATAATCTATCTAAATCAATATTATTACCTGCTAAATGATTTACTATCACAGCTTTTAATTTTTTACTCTGATTTAATTCAATAGCAATCTCTAATTTATCTAAATCTATTGTATAGCTATCTTCTATACAATCTACAAAAATAGGTTCAGAATCAAAGTGTCTTACTCCCTCAGGTATCCCTACAAAAGAGTTTACACTACAAAGTATTTTATCACCTCTCTTAAGATTTAAGGCACATAGAGCCAAATGAATAGCAGAACTACTATTTGTAACGGCTATAGCATACTTACTCCCTATATACTTTTTGAAAGTTCTCTCTAGCTTCTCTACGCTTGAATTTTCTCTATCTAATATCTCTGACATATTATCAAAACTTTTAGTTTCTATAGGTTGAATAAAAAATGGTATCTCTTTAGGCATAGCACAATCTCTCTTTGATTTATTTAATAATTTAATTATACATCTTTTTTGATTAAAATTTGATTATCAATAGTTCTTGACCCACCACGAATTATCATTAATATTAGGAAACCCATCTAATATCTCTTGTGGTTTGAAATTTGTCTTATACTCAAACGCTTTACACCCATCTACCCAATAACCTAAATATATCCATTTAAGTTCTAGTTTTCTAGCTAACTCTATCTGATAAAGTAGTGAATATACACCTAATGATTGTCTAGCATAATCTCTATCATAATAAAAATATATTGAACTAATCCCATCATTTAATATATCAATCAAATCAACTCCCACAAGGTTACCATCTACCATATAAAGCACCTCTTTACCAAACTCAAAAGCACCCTCTACAAAATTCTCATAATACTCTTTTTGAGATATAGATTTATGACTCCAACCATCAGTTTCTGATTTACTATGGTGATATTTATTATATAGATTAATATGTGCTTGTGTGATTGTGGGTTTTTGTAGAATAATTTGTGTATTTTTATTTCTTTTGATAGATTTTCGTTGTGATTTACTCATTTGATAATTTTCTACATCAATACGAAGACTTTTGCACTCATTACAACTACCACAAATAGGGTAAAAAAAGTATTTACCAAATCTTCTCCAACCACGATTGATTACAGCAGTTACAAATTTGCTATTAGCTTGATAAACATATTTATAATTCATTCTTGTCTTATTACCCTCAATATATGAACAATCATAATCTAACATTGAGAAGTCTATAGACTCTGGGTCTAGTGCATTAATATCTGTTTTCATAGGTGGGATTTTACCTAAAATTTATAAAAAAAGAGATTATTTATAATCTCTTTTTTATTGATTAGATAAGTTGTTTATCTTCTAGGAGGTGGTGTGCCTCTTGGTGGGGGTGTAGAACTGCTATCTTGGGCTACACTCTCTTCTACACTTGGTGGAGGAGTACTATTTCTTGATGGTGGTGTAGATACTACCATATCTCTTTTACCCATTTTAGATAAAATTATACCAATAACCACACCAGTACCAATAATACCTAGAGATAGCATTGGACGAGATGTAAACCACGCAAGGGCTATAATAATAGAACCTAATATCAAAGTAATAGCACCTGCTATAAGTCCTGTAACTCCACCTACTAACGAACCAACCATTGGTATTACATTTGCAAGAGTTGAGAGAGGTTTGAGTATCATATTAAATCCTATAAACATCACAAGTAGTCCCACAAATCGCAATATCCAAGTAAGCATACTATTAGCATCTAACTCCTCTTGAAATATCTTCTGAGCAGAAACCATACCAGAACGAGTAAATATAAAGTTCTTGCCATTACCAGTAGTATATGCTACAATATCTCTGTTTTGTAACTTCCCTGCAATAGTATAATCACCTGCTGGTGCATAACTAAAGGTAATTTTTAAATCCCCAACTTTAGGATAAGTTGTATTATACCCTTTATATAAGTATGAACCATGATTTGTAACACCATGAATATTCTTAGGCAGACTTGATAAATCACCCACAGAGATACCTGTCCCAAAACGACTTACTATATTTTGAGATAGATGATAATCTCCCATAGAGGCATCAGTAGAAAAGGATTGACTCTTATATGCCATAGTAGGATTTTGATGTCCTTCTGGGTGTTTGAATGAGATTGAACTAATCTCACTACTTGACCATACTTTATAGTAATCATAAGTAGTAGTAGTCTCTGTCCCACCACCTAATTTATCTTCTGTATGAGATGTACTCTTCTCTTCCCACTGATACATCTCTACATTTCTTCGTAAATTTAAGCCATTACTTTTAAGCCCAAATGTTGTATCTTCTATCACGGACAAAGGTTTAGCACTACCTTGAAGCAGTACAGCTTTACCATTATATTGTGCATCATATTTTGTATTAGGTAGAGTGATGATATTCTCTTTCATCTCATTAAGAGCAGTAGCTTGTTCTATACTACGCCCCTCATTCCACCATAATACACCTATTGCAATAAATACAAATATAACTCCTGTAATTATACCCTTAAAAGAGTTACCTATATTACTACCATAACCTGTACGAGTCGTCTCTGTAAAATGATCCATTTTTTCTCCTTATAATTTATTATATTCTAATTTAAAGTTTATCATATAATTCCTTTGATTTAACATTTTGTTTTTGTAAAAAGTAGGGTGGGTGAAACCAAAATATAATAACTACAACATACTTTTAATTACCTCTAAATCTTCTCTTGAACTTTTTAAATATGGGTGATTTGATGGCAAACTCTTTTCCCAAATTCCAACAGCCTTTAGCATATAATCATAGTCTTTTTGATATTTTTTAGCCGTTTAAAACTCTATTATACTCCACTTGAAGCATATCATACAACTCTTTAGGCTTCACATCATTAGAGTTTAAAATCTCACTCATTACCTCATTATCCTCTTTGCCATTCCATATTTTGATATAGCTACCATCTTTGTATCCATTATCTTGTCTAAATACATTTAGTATATTTTTGCCTATATATAGTTTATAGATAGAGTCTAAATTTAATCCTACATCAATAGATATAGTGATTAATTTATCCATAATCTCTTCTACTGTTTTATGAGTAAATACTGCTCTTATCATATTTTCTATATGAGATATTGTATCTTTGTGGTTTGGGTTTATATTACTATTTTCTAATAGTAGATTGTAGTTTGCTAGTTTTTCAATCTTATTAGCCAAAAATCCTATATCACCTTTTAGATTAATTTTATAATCCTCTAGTGCTAGACTCATAACAAAGTGCCAAATATCTACTACTTCTATTTTGGCATTATCAATATCAGCCTTAGCATCAATACTTTTCCAATGTTTCCATGGGTAGCTATCAATTAGCTCTGCACTCTCCATAAAAATACATCTTCTCCAATCAATCTCTTTTGCATTTTTAGTAATTCCCTCTTCCCAATTTTTACCATTTGTTGAATCATTTAACTCTTGTTGTAGAGTTAGCATTTGATATATTAAGTTCATTTTTTTACCTTTTATTTAATTACGAATACATCTAATATAAGCACTTGTAGTCTTATCTAACCACTCTGAATTGGCATACTCTATATCTATTACCCAACCCTTATCAGTATTAGATTCTACTGTTGTACTACTCCAATATTTACCATTTGGTACATTTTCAAATATTGAATTTAGAGCTGGATTTGAGATATTCCTATCTACCAAAGTATATAATTCATTAAAGTTTGCCAATCTCCAATCGCTATATCCATCTAATACTAAATCTTCACAATATGCAATTGCATCTTCAAAGTTTCCTACTTTATTGAAACTATCACCATCTTTATATATATCAATCTCATCTTGTGAATACTCTTGGTCTTGCCATTGAAATGCTGTTTGAATATCTGTTACCATACTATTTTCTTTGTAAAAATCACTCAAAAGAGAACTTACTAATATAGTTGTTGTTAATATAATTTTTTTCATCTACCTCTCCTACTTATCTCTGATACATCTAATATAATTTTCTTTAGATTTATTTACCCATCTATCTACACCTAAATCAAACTTCACACCCCAAACCTTGCTAGACTCTCCATCTAACTCACTTTTACTCCAATATATTCCACTATTACAATTTTGAAATATATTATCTATTGAGTTATTACTTTTAGATTTATCACTCAAAGTCATAAGCTCTTTAATCGTTGGTACTCTCCAATCACTGTATCCACCCAATGATAAATC
>Ga0256842_1000729_pt1 | contig 28596 bp, 21 predicted proteins | sample 4559240metaG_FD_185973 | JGI IMG/M metagenome (GOLD analysis project Ga0256842, IMG submission 185973) | Hydrothermal vent microbial communities from Guaymas Basin, Mexico - 4559-240 | ecosystem: Environmental > Aquatic > Marine > Hydrothermal vents | place: Mexico: Guaymas Basin | collected... | reverse complement strand
TTCTCACCCCTACTCTTGGATCAAGATACACGTAAAGAGCCTCAAGGAGCACGGCGGCGATAACGTAGATAAGGACTATCAAAGAACTCACTATGAGGAACAGCATTGGATGGATGCTCATAATTACCCCCTGGTTCAGGGCAACGTGCCGTGAGAAGCTGTAGTAGAGAAGGGTACCAAGCCCTTTGAGGCCAAAAATTATGTCTATTATGAATGTGCCTGTTATCAGGTCAAGGAGAGTGTAAGTTGTGAATGTTAGAAATGGAGGAAAAACATTTCTCAAGATGTGCTTCCTTATGATCCACCATTCGGTGAAGCCCTTCGCCCTTGCGACAGCCACATACTCCTTGTCAAATTCCTCTATGGCAAGGTTTCTTATTCTGAAGGCATAGCCCCAGACATACACAAGTGCAACCGAGAGAACTGGGATTATCAGATGAGAGAGAATATCGAAATATCGCCATATCCCTTCTTTCGGTGGTAATGACTCCCAACCAGATACGGGGAGTAGGTCTATCTTAAATCCAAGAAGAAGTATGAGGATACCTGCGAGCCACCATGCAGGAACTCCCTCTGAAAATGGTGCCATAAACGTCAGAATATGATCAAGGGGAGAATCCCGTTTAAGACCACTAAAGAGGCCAAGGGGAATTCCAAGAAGGAGTATCAAGACCCATGAAAGGACTAGCAATGCAAGGGTTTTTGTGACATAAGGAGAGAGATTACTCCGATATTTGACTACTATCTCAAGAGCCTGTTTTAAATACTGGGGCACCAGGATGTATATGGGCTTATTTAAGCCGGTTTTTTTGAGATAGTAGTACTCAAGGTACTGCCGAGGAGTCATGTTAAGTTTTTTAGCTTCCTCCTGCATCCAAGGACTCTGATAAAAAATGCTGTAGTGCTCCCTACTTATGTTATTCACAATGTTCCGCTTGGAAACCTGTATTATCAAAGCTGAAAGAATTAACATGACTATGAGACTGATTATAATTATCTCAAGGGAACGCTTTAAAACGAAAGCAATACGTGACATAATGACACCCAAAAGAGGTAACTTTATGAAATTTATAAGTTTTACCATCCTGTAAACAATACTGTCAGGGTAACCTGTGAGAGCACCTGATAATCCGGTATGCGGGTCTAACTCCTGACAGTATTCTGTAAACATTTGGCTTGCCCAAAACTTCAAGAACCGAAAAATTCATCCAGACGGATTGACCTCTTTTTCTTCAGTCGAGCTTTTTCTTCTTTAACAGCTTTTTCCAGAGCTCTTGCTCTCGGTTCCCTGGATTTACGCTTAAACTTTCCATTCTCCTTTAACTCATCGAGATAACCGTTGCCTTTTATTTTCCTTCCTGTTCTTTCCGCTATCATTCTGTCGCAGATGTCGTTGGCATTTAAACTCATGAGTGTCCTCTGGGTTTCAGGAAAAACATTTTCAAAGAGGCTTTTAATATCCTTCTCTGTCAGGCATATCCTCTGCCTTGTATAGTCCAGAACGCTGTATTTTGCCACAAGCATCTTTGCCGTCGGGAGATACTTCTCAATGGCGCCCTTGCTTACAGTCAGAACAATTTTTCCACCACATTTTGGACATTTACCATTCATTGGGGGCCTTCTGTACTTCGTGTTGCACTTAACACACCGAAACTCTTGTCTTGTAAAGCTCCTCAAGTTACCCCGGAGGTCAGGAATCAAGTGAGAGTTTATAATCGTCTCAGCAACATGATGCTCGTCAACAGCCCTTATGCGTTCAGCCAGTTCAAGCTGTCTTTTAACCTTATCAACCATGTCACCGAGTTGTTTGTATAAGCTCAATTTCGGCCCGAGGGCAATATCATCGGAATCATGCGTGAACTTGAGCCCTTCGTACATTTCAGGCCTTCCTAACCTGTCCTCAACACGCTCTATGAATTTTACCTCCTTAGGGGATTTCATCTCATAGGTTGCCTGATAGAACTCAAGCGGATAATACCTGACGATATCAAGGTTGTGGACTTCGCTGTCAACTTCCCTCGGATCCAAACGAGTGGTAACAACTAAAGGTGCATCCATTTTTCCTCCACGTTTTTCTGGCAAATAAAAGCGGGAGAAGTTCAATAATGCATCAAGGAGGAGCATGACAGCATCCTCGTCGCCATCACATTGGGATGTCACAATGTTTTCATTTATTATAACGTTATGATATATTTTAGCGTTTAAAGAGAACATAAAGTCATCAATTGGCTTAACATATTCAACATGCCTAACCTTTAAGAGCCATCCATTTTCAGTGAAATGCCTATCCTTAACGCGATTTCTGGTCTTGTGTAAGTCATAAACAGAGTTCTTACGCTCACTAATGAAGCTGATCTCCTCAAAGAACCTGTCATAGTGTTCACCAGCTATGTTGAGAGCATATACCTTAGATGCCGGGGGTTCGTTTCCACGTTCAACGTGGTAGAGCCTTCCGCGGGCGTTGCCTCTGTTGGTATTCTTGTCCATGGTGTAATATCCCCTTATACCAAACTTTGACAGAAGCAAAGTTTCAACATCCTCAAGGAGAGGCTTGTTAACGCTATAAACAAGTACACGAGCGGCTGTTTTTAATGCACTTCCATCACCTTCAAAGTAAGCCCGAAGCAAGTGCTTAACCTTCTCCTTCGGGAGCTTGAAGACAAATGCCGGGACCCTTTTATCCTTAGCCCCTTCTCCTACCTTTAGAACTCTGGTGAAAAGCAGATAGATAACCCTTGAGCCAACAGTTATTTTCTCCTCACGCTCGTAGATTCCAAAGCCATCTCCAAAGGCTTTCCTAAGGGCACGTTTAATGTCCTCTCTAACCTCCTCATCTCCGTTTGAGAAGCTTATCTGATAGACACTGTCACTCTCTCTTGCATAACCTTCTGCTAAATAGTAGCCTATAAGCCTAAGGAGAGGCTCTATTGGAATGAAGCGCTTAACTCTTACACGGTCGCGCTTAAAGCCAATGTAACAGTCAGGCACGTCCTTAATCGAGAGGTCCTTTTCTTTCAAAACCTCAAGGAGAACTGCTAAGGGTATGGAATTTCTCCTTATGTAGTCAGGGTTGACTTCAGCACCAATTTCAATTAGCCATTCAGCTATTCCGCGAACCATTATCCTCTCATGAAGCTCCTCAAACTCGTCTTTTGAGAATTCCTCGAGCAAATCCATGCTGTCAATGTCATCTTCTGGAAACTCAATCTTAGGTACAAGAATCAAGTCACCTTCCTTTACCTCAAAAGCTCTTTTCTTAATGAACTCTCCATTTTCGTATACGAGCACAGGATGATCAACCGTCGTTTCAAAACTCCTGCCCAGCTCAAGTTCAAATCTTATGAGATGATCAGTAGAAGGAACTTTAATCACGTCTTCAATGTCAGTTAGAACTACTTTTCCGCTCTCTTCATCAAAGGAATAAACTTTGATATCTACTTTTGACTTCTTTCTCACATATGCCATGTTCTCATAGCTTTCTTCTTCAAATAGCTCATACAGCTCTCTGAGCGTTATCCTCTGAGGCATTCCGTTGATCTGAACAAGTATTCTGGTATCACCGGGGAAGCAGTTCCTTCTCTTTGCAGCGTGATAATACGGATGGGCATACCCTACTAAAGCATCAACAAACCCTATAATCCTTCCAATGATTCCAGCGGATGTATGCGGAGCTAAGCCTATGACAAGATGACCAATCAAATCTTCCATCTTCTCGACGTTGTAGAACCTTGGCAATCCATAAAACCTCTCAAGCAGGTCATCTATGAACTTTGCAACCCTTACAAGATACTTTCCGGCCTCCCTCGGAAGGATAACATCCTGAACTTTGAGCTCAACTATTTGGTCTTCACTAATCAAAGGCTTTCCTTCAAAGTCGTGGGTGTAGCCGAGCTCTCTTAACTTCTCAACGCTGACTCCAATCTCTCTCGGGCGGAAGTGAGTTATTGGGGCATCTGTTGCATCAAACCTGATCGTTCCATCTTTGAATACGTAGACATCGTTTTTAGCTCTGAGAATTCCTTTCTCAAGGGGTTCCGCTATCTTGAAGCCAGAGGTCATTCCCATAACGCCTTTGAGCCTATCAAGGGTATTGACCCTGACATTACTCATTGCCCTGCTTAAAAGCTCGGAAGGATTAATCTTCCGCTTGACGTAGGGTTTCATTTCAATTCCACACTTCGGACAGAGTGTATCCTCAGTAGAATGGAATCCGCACTTGGGACATGTAAAAAGGAGCTTTGCCTCAGCCCCGCAGACCGGACATTTTGAAAAGATGTCTATATGCCCACATTCAGTGCATTTGAACTGGGCTATCTCCACGAAAGAGGTTTTACCTTCATCGGCAGCCTTCTTTATGTCCCTCGAACTGCCGCCGGCAAGACCGATCGGGAAGAGAACATGAACCGGCGGCTTCATCTTTCTCTCTTTGGCCTTCTCAGGCCTTCCCATCCTAGCCCCAATCCAGCTTATGCCCCTGTCCCTGAGCTTTACCTCGCTTACTTCATTTATCAGGTCTATCGGGGTGTGAAATTCCTTCAGCTCTATCTTTTTCTCAAGATTCATCAGAGGGGTCAGCAGGGCGGCACTCCATGGATATTCAATAACAACACTTCCGCTCTTAACTGTGTGCGGGAGGCCAAGGAGCTCAAGGTAACGCTTTGCATTCCCAAGAACATCAAGAGAAATGAGAATGTTTTTAGCATATCTTATCCCTCTGTACTCCCCCCACTCAATTTGAGCATTCACAAGAATGTTTTGAAGGGTTATCAGTTCCACAGGTTTCAAAGTATTCCAGTAGAGTGTGTAGTACGGATGAAACGGAATATCCAGAATCCGGGAGATGTGTATTGCCTCCTCCACTTTTGGCCTGATCCTCAGGGGATCTTTAAGAAGATCACTAAGAAAATCAGCATCAATATCAAGATAATCTGCCGCTTCTTCAACCACATCAGGATCATTTTCCTCAAAAGGCTTCAGCTTAAGCTCATACACATCTTCTACAGCCCTAACAAACTCCTGGATCCACCACTCCTCAGCATAATTCGCCGGCAGGAGGATATGATTATTCTCAACGAAGTCACCGAAGCTTATTATGGCATCACCCACATAGAGAATCTCCTCAAGTTCTCCCCGTATTCTCAGGGCGGTTTCGTAATCGTCAACTCTGATGACAGAACCATCCCTGAGCTTGACAATGGGCCCCTCTGCAGTTGTAGCAGGAGTAACGATACAGCCTTTACCCGGCCTCTCAGTTTTCATCTGAGTTCCAACAGCCAGGAACTCATCGAGGATAAGCATTGTCGCGGGGTTTATGGACCAAGTTGCAAACCCACTCGTTCTTGAGCGGCCATATCTGAGACGGAAGCCACCGTTTGCTGAAGGCTCTGCAAATAATGGCCTGCCGCCGATGATCTCTTTCGTGTATTTTGAGTTTGGAGCCACATTTTTCCTGAGCTTCTCATAGAGCTCGTAGTAAAAGCCTCTTTCGATTTTTTCACCAGTTTTTTCAGAAGAAACTTCTTCGGCTTTGTTCTCCTCCGGCGCCTCTCCTGAGGATTTTCCCATCTCCTTTGATTCAACAAACTCCCTTATCCATTCCCAACCCTCAATACCCATCTTGTCTATATACTTAACCAGTTTTTTGGCCTTCTGAAGAACACCCTCCGCCAAAACCAGAATTGCTCCTCCCCGGAGGTGGTTGGTCTCAACACCGGGAACATTTCTATGAGAAACCTCAACCTTATCCGTTTCTTCTCCCGTTATTTCCACGGGGATATTCCTCATGGCCAGTCTTACCTCATCAGCGCTTGGATGGTACTGTAGCCTCGTTACAGCCCTGTGGTAAAGGTCAACCTCCTCAACCATCCTCTCTATATGCTCGTCTGTGGGTTTAAATCTGCCAAGGCCCAGCTTTTTCCTAACGTAATCACCAACGAGAACGCTTAAAGCCTGAGCGGTTCCGCCGGAACTCCTTATCGGACCGGCGTAGTAAAGGGCAAGATATGCACTCCCATCAGCATTTTTCTTGATTTTAACATCGGCTATACCCTCAAGGGGGGCAGAGACTATTCCTTCAGTGAGGATTGCCAGAGCTGTCCTCACTGCTTGCTCCGCAAGCTTTTCTTTGCTCTCAAACTTTCCAAATTTCCCACTTATTATTTCATCAACAACCTTAAGAGAAGCAAGCTCCTTCCCATATTCCTTAACCAAAGCCCTAATCCTTTCAGCAACACCTTTCGGGCCAACGAGACTTTCAACACGGCCAGCCATGTCGGTCGCCTGCGGGACTTCCACCCCCATGGATGGGTCGAGGCCAGAAGCTCTAGCCATTTTAGCTATCTCATATGCCCTGTCTATCTCCTTTTGTAGCTGTTCAAAATATGCCTTCATTTCATCACTGTAGATATCCATGTTATCACCTACTATTTCCAATTATCAACTTGGAGGTAATTTCTTGACCGCGTTCCTTCCCAAACTTCCTAAAAAGCGAAAGTAACTCACTATATGTACCCTTCCCACCTAAGAAATCCCAAAATTCAGACCCAATAAGAACTTCCATATTTAGATCAAAATACGATTTTGTGAAACTCCAGTTATATGCTAGTTTATCTTCCCCAAATGGGTTGTATGGCATGGCATAATACGTTTTAGAATTTGGATACGTAGCAAGAAGATATAAAAATTTCTCCTTAGTTCTACGAGTCTGATCCTTATTAGGTTTCGGAGATTTAATCTCAATAAAATATCTGGTCAGTCCGTCATAAAGATATAGGTCCACAACAATGTTCTTTGTTGAGTCATCATTAGGTTTTGGAGGAAAAACAGGATACGGGTGTATCCGTTTGTTAGCAACATCTTCCAAGAACCCATCAACGAATGATTGAACATTAGGCGATGCTGTTGCCTTAAATTTTGAATTTCTCTTGACTTCTTTCCATTTACCGCTATCTTCAGCTATTATTTTTGCTATGTACTCAAATACCCCTTGGCCAAGAGAAGTAGAAAATGACCTGAAAAAGCTTTGAATCCTGAGAAGCTCCTTAGGTATCAATGCTACATGGAAAGGTTTATAATTACCACGAGCAGGATCAAACAACATTCTCTCCAAAACTTCATCTTTTAAAATCTTAGGGTCATATTTATTAATTAGACCTTGCATAAATCCCTCAAGATATACCCATATTTTGTCCTTTGTAGAGTTTTTCATTAAAGATCACCTCATTTCTGGAGGAAAATTAAGTATTCAAATCTCAATCGTGCAAATCCACCCAAAATTGCTCTTTCCAATACGAAGGCTTCACTGCATCCAAATTCTCTGCCCCAACTTAAGATTTTGTCTTTAAAGTTTGTTCTTGTTCCGTTGATACTAATATCCCCAAGAACTATGACAGCCCATCCACCAGGCTTTATGACCCGGAGCATTTCTTCAACACTTCGTTTTAAGTCCTGCTCATAGAGATAAATTTTTTCCTTTCCTTTCCCTTTTAATCCTATCATCTGATCTCGTAAAGCACTGATATCAATTCCAAAATATCTCAACAGATGTTCATCATTTTTTATATAATCCAAAGCTATACTATATGGTGGAGAGGTAATGATAGTTTTAACTGAATTGTTTTTATATGGAAGTCCCAAGGTCGAACCTATGAGAACTTCATAGTTTCCAAGTTTAATACCAAGCTCATTAATCACAGAATATGCACCTTTTAGAGTTTTGAGATAGTCCTGTAGATTCCGATGATAGAATTCCTGAAGAGTCTTCTCTTTTTTAGTGCCTTTAAGATATGTGTAATCTGAGAGAGCATGGAGATATATGAGCATAAGTATATTACGCCATTCAAATGGAAGATCATGCAAAATAGAGTGTGGGAAGTATGAGTCCCACAGTAAATTCAACAATTCTTTGGCATTTAGATGCTCTTCAACCGTTGGTTTAATTGAATTTTTTGAGACTTTTAGATTTTTGAAATACTTGAATGCACCATTGGTTAAAGCTGGTGTCAAAGTCTTAGAGAATTCCGGATAATCAATACCCAAAGCATCAAGCTTTATCTGAGAAACAATAGCTAGAGCAGGATTAATCTCAACACCCCATCCCGGAAGACCCAACAAGGAACTTTCAATCAGTGTTGTTCCTGAGCCGAGATATGGATCCAAAACAATATCATTTCCTCGTGCGTTTGAAAAGTTTATAAGTGCCTTAATCATTTGCCCATGAAACTTTCCTTTATATGGATAAAACCAGTGAGTCATATATTGATTCGTATGTCCTATTTGTCCCTTTCCTTTTACTGAACTGATATAATAATGCCAACACTTATTACCAAGAATCTCTTCAAAATAAGCTGTTCTTTTTATAAATTCATTGAGATTATTGGAGAAATTCAAGAACTCCATTTTAGCTAATTGAAGTTCATATAGTTGCTTAGCGTCATTGAATAGTTTAACCTCTTTAGAGGAGTATTTACTTTCAGTTATCCATTCTATGACATCAATTAAAGAATAAACCCCCATTGTGAATACCTCCTTTTATTTTGTAGTTGAGCTTGAGTAACTGTATTGCATAGCATTTTAAACACCCTCGCACCATTTACCGAAATCTATAACCGTCTTCAGGCGCGCGGTTTCAATATCTATAATCGGAACCTTACCCGGAGTTGGAACTATGTTGACCATCTTCTGGAACTCCGTCTGAGCCTGCCACGTGGCAGAATTGATAAGGAAGACTCCGTGATAGACCTGATATTGGAGAACATGCACATGACCGGTTTGGAATAGATCAGGAACGCTTTCAATCACCAGAAGATCTTCAGGGTCGGGAGCGATGGGAACCTTCCCCCCAAATGTAGGAGCTAAATGACGGAGCTTCAGAAGATTTACCATGGCTTCAGCAGGCCTGTGATGACTCCGGTTTGGGATGAAGGATACTACATCCTCAATCCCTCTGCCATGATATATCAGGAATTCCCGGCCATGAAGGTTTATAACCGCAGGATTGCTTATAATTACAGCATTTTTAAGCTTTAAAATAGGGTATGCATATTCCTTGTAAAACCCTGGCTGGGGAAGTGCCATCCTCGCAGCATCGTGGTTCCCGGGTCCAATAAACATGGTCATATGGTCCGGAACATTTGCCAACAGATTTGCTAGAGCTTCATACTGGTCAAAAACATCTGGAATGTTTAGCTCATTGTACTGACCGGGATAGATACCAACCCCGTCGACAACGTCCCCATCTATTATTATGTACTTGATTCTGCTTACAATCTCTTCCTCTTCTCTGCTGTTTACTTCACCATTGAGCCATTCAAGAAACTTGATAAAGGCTTTTTCGCAGAACTTATTGCTCCCCACATGTATATCACTCAAAAGCACTGCATAGACCTTTTCATCTAAGGGGGGTTTATTGTGCTTATAAAGTGGCACATCAGGCAGATAGATGTTGTTGGCGAAGAGAATGCCTTTTTTAGAGTAGTAGCCCTTGAAAGCAACAACAGAATCTGGAACTATATCGAAAACTTTTTTGTAGTCCTCTTTATCCCTCCCAATAAAAACCTTGATAGTCCCAGTCCCATCTTCAACCTCGAACATATAGCCTTTTCTCGTCTCCCGCTTTGAATTTATCAGCCCTATTATGGTAACCTCCCCTTCGGGGGCAACATAATTGAGCTTTCCAATATCAAGAACACTAGAAACTTCGGGATTTTCCCTGAGGATCTTTCTCATTTTCCTCATCCTGCTCTTGAAATAGCTTGCATAAACTTGAACTATTATTTCACCCTCTTTGCCATTTGCATTTTTTGCTTTGGGGGGCTTTAGTTTGATATTCTCCACATCGAACTTGATTTCATAATCACTGGGAATTTCCTTTGCCCTGAAGTTAAAGCCTTTCCTTGGGGTGATAACCAGATCAGAATAGGTTGAATAGCTTTTTACTCCTCCTTTGGGGATTATCTCCTCCTCTACAGGCACCAAACCCCCATAATCTTCATATACTGCTCCTGTAACCTCATCTTCATTCTCATTTCCACTGGAAAACTCTGCCATAGAATCCCCATTTTCTGGGGTTTCAGCTTCTAATGACGGTTGTACATCAGAACCAGCTCCAGTGGAAATGAAACTCTGCCCCTTAGTAGCCAGAGATTCTACTGCCTCAGTTTCCTCAGAACTGAGAGATAAAGACATTTTTTTAGAGATAGTTCCAGTGGAAATATAACTCTCTTCTCTAGAAGCTGGAGATTCTGATGCCGATTCTTCAGAACCCAAGGGTAAAGGCAGATTCTCAAGGGCAGTCTTAGAAGAGGCGGTTGAATTTGTCTGAGTACCCCCATAGGTTTCTCGTGGAGTGGACTGAACTCCTGTGCTCTTTTCAATGGTCTCTACGATGAGAGGCTTTGTAGTGATTAGCCCCTTTGATTTGAGAAATTCCTCTGCAAGTGCATTATCTATCACGAAGGTTCCCCGAGCTTTAGCAAATTTTATTAGCTCAGAGAGCATAAACTCCTTTTTATACCTGTCCTGAAGGAGAAAATAGGCTGAGGGAGTTATTAGATATTTGTTCATCATCAGATCCCTAATCAGATTCATTAAAGCAGCCTCCTTTGAGGGGACATGTTAACTGTCAATAGGGACTGAAGCTGACTATCATGACGGTATATGTTCTTGACTTTATAAGGTGTTATGTTTAACCTAATTTCTTTTGTTCTTCCATAGCGCCCCTTACTAACGACCTTAGCGTTAATGATCCCCAGCATATCAAGCTCATTGATGAGATCACTAATTCTACGCTGGGTTAAAGGCTCAAGATCAATGTAGTCACATAGACTTTTATAGACAGAATACACATCTCCCGTATTAGCCGGTAGCTCGCCGTTCTCATCCAGTAGCACAATCGAATAAAGAAGCACCTTTGAATGAAGGGGAAGGGTCTTTATAACTTCCTCCATGGTATCCTGCTCTATTTTTTCCTGAGCTTTCCACACATGCCTCTCTGTAACCTTTGGAGCTCCCTCCCTCTCAGCAATTTCACCACTGACTCTGAGAAGATCCAAAGCTCTTCTCGCATCTCCGTGTTCCCTTGCAGCAAGTGCAGCACATAGTGGAACAACCCCACTGTCAAGAACATCCTCATAGAAAGCATCTTTAGCTCTCTGAAGAAGTATATCCCTAAGCTGTGTTGCATCATATGGTGGAAAAACTACCTCTTCCTCACTCAGGCTTGAAAGAACCCGTGGATCAAGATAGTCTTTAAACTTGAGGTCATTCGATATTCCAATAATGCTAACTTTCGCGTTTACCAACTCAGAGTTTATTCTTGTTAAACTGTAAAGGACGTCATCCCCGCTCTTTTTGATAAGCTTGTCAATTTCGTCAAGAACTATGATTACAAAGCGCTCTCTAGCATCCACAACTTCCTTTAGCTTTGCATAAACCTCGTCCGTTGGCCATCCCACAAGAGGTACTTCTACACCACTTTCTCCTTTAAAGTAATTCACAATGTTAGCCAAAACCCTGTACTGAGTATCAACTATCTCACAGTTGACATAGATGACATCAACGGGAACATCATGCTTATCAGATATCCTCTTCAGCTCCTCAGTTACAAACTTAATCGTCACGGTTTTGCCTGTCCCAGTTTTGCCGTACACAAACACATTTGACGGCGTCTCCCCTCTCAGGACAGGAACCAGTATATGCGCTAAATTCTCAATTTGCTCCCTTCTATGAGGTAACTCCTTTGGAGTATAACTATGTCTCAGTACTTCTTTATTCTTGAATATTTTGCGTGCGTGAAGGTATTTTTCAAAGATTGACCCCAGATAGTTTTCTTCCACACTTATCCCTCCACTGGAAACGTAGGACTATACCATACATTTTAATGACTTTTAGCTTGAAGATGATGAATATTTAAGCTATTATAATTGAAATTCAAAACATAAAGTACATATAATATATGCAAACATCACAATATGATAAACCCTCCACTGGAACCACATGATCCACTGGAAACTGCAATATTAGGATAAACCCAAGTGGTTTATATGCTTTGTTGAACATGACCATGTAAAAAAGAATATCAGATGTGAGGAAAAGATGCAAATTCAGAAATATCCAATATCTTCATCAGTACCCCGTACACTGTTGAAAATCTGATTTAGGAGTGCTTCAGCATCTTCCTTGCTAAGTCCAACCTTAGCTACCAAGAAATCCATGAGTTCTGCTTTTGTTGCACCCTTTTCCATTCGCTCTATCACCATACCAATTACATGTTCAAACACAGATTGAGCAAAATCTTCTTCAAGGCCAAGAGCCCGAACAACTTCATTTATCCCCAACAATAAAGCTGTTAGCGCATCATTAAATTCATCCCTTCCCAGAGTTTTCTTATCCAAATCAACTCTCAACATAATGTCATCGTTCATGCCACTCAATGTGAATTTCAACAGATTAAGACTATCATTCAAGCGAAGAAGCGTATGATAAATTTTTAAGCGTTCATCTGTTGGAAGGGCTAACGTATCTACGCCCAATGGGACAATTAGATAAACAAAACCTTCACCAAATATTAGATTTAGTACAAATGGCATCTTTGGATATTCCGCTGTATATTTGCCTGGAGCAATATTATTAACGATCCAAGGGAAATCGATAATATCTCGAGCATCATCATGCCCTTCTTGGAGCCAACCTATAATTCTGCTCTCTAAATCCTCTTCCACTGGAACCACCATAAGTATTCAGCACTACTTATCTTAAAATATTATGCTCCAAACGAAATTTCACAAATGACATGAACAACAATATACGCCAGAGGTTGACATAATCAATGAACAAATGCATCCAGAAGAACATTTCCATTGAAAGATCGATGCACTATGATGGCTACCCAACTATAAACATTAATGTTATTTATAATACATTAAAGTCAAACATTATTATTTGCATATTTCGGATTTTTAAACAGAATTGATCCCCCAGGGAGTTTCATTTCCTGTGGAAGCAGGATTTGGTTTCATCCTTTTTTCTTTTTGATTTTAGTGCGAACATCCCCCCCTTTTTCTTTGCTTACTATTATATATACTTTTCTATGAACAATTATATAAAGGAAGTAATTAAAAATTGAAAAGAAGTATAAAATTTATTTTATATCATTATAAACCATAAACAAAATGTTCATTTGACATATATCATACTGTTTATAAACATCTCTTTGTCAAAAGACAAGATTGACATTCGGTGGTTTTTCCAAAACTTCTTTCCAGTGGAAATAAAACTCTGGGGGTCCTTTAAAATGTTCATCGAAACGGACTTTCGTTTCCACTGGAATGTACAGGGGTTTTATGTATTATGGCATGCAATGGCATACTGTCAGGATAACCCGTGAGAGCGCCTGGCGGGCTGTCTAACTCCTGACAGTATCTGCTATGATGCTTTGTTATATCACCATCACATTTAAAACATAGGTACACTACATTATTAACATGATACCTGTTCCGCTAGTTAGGAGGCTAATAAAGGTAAAGGTGAAAGTGAGAAGAAGTAAGTTTCTCATGATAGCCATTGTTGTGATGCTCTTAGCCTTTGTGTTTTCCCTGTTTTTTATGTATTTTGAGAAAATTAATTTCTTTGATGCTCTCTACTGGGCCATCATAACGATGGCCACAATTGGTTATGGGGATGTAACTCCAAAAAGTGAGGGCGGGAAAATCGTTGCAATGATTGCCGCAGTGGCTGGCATCTCGACATTTACCGCTCTTATATCTCTGCTTGCTGAGTCGTTTATATCTTCATCTATAAGGAGGATGATGGGAATGCATAAAGTTAATTTCAAGATGCATTATGTTATTATTGGAGAAGGTGGAAGTGTTTCAAGCTGTGTTGATGAACTCAAGACTGCTATTTCATTAGGACAGACAGCTAACGGCGAGATAGTAGTTCTCCTGCCTTCAGAAGATGAAAAGAAGAGGTTGGAACTTCCTGATGATGTTGAAGTGTTAATAGGGGATCCCACTAATAAGGAGACTCTCTATCGTGCGGGAATTAAGAATGCTTCTCATGTTATTCTCGCACTGGAAGATGACTCAAAATCTGTATTTGTAACGCTTCTAGTCAAAAACATCTCAAAAGCTCAAGTATTTGTGGAGGTACTCAAGGATGAGAGTGTTGAGCTGCTCAAGCAGGCTGGTGCTGACAGGGTGATCATCAGTAGGAGCCTCGCGGGAAGATTGCTCGCAAGTGCAGTATTTGAGCCCGAAGCCGTTGATGTTATTGAGGATCTGACAACATCCTCTCGCGGGTATGATATCGCAGTTGTAGATTTGCCAGAAATTTGGGGAATGGAATATCGTGAAGCATTTGAGAGACTTTACTCCAGAGGACTGTTTTTAATAGGGTACTCAAAAGATCATATCAAACTGATGCCAAGGCTGGATGAAGTTATCCCTAAAGGAGCCAGAGGCATAGTAATCAAAGGCGCTGCTTCCTCAGAAGGTTAGCATCTTAAGGGATTATAACATATTGTTTAGGACAACGTGATATTTCTAAGTTGTCCCAACACTCTATCTCTCTGGGAGAAAAGTATATAACACCTTAGAATTTTTACTCTAATCAGCAGTATGTTTGTGGGTGGGAGTATGGCGAAGAAAAAGAAGGCTACTGATGAAATAAAAGAGCTGGATGAGTTTGAGGAGTTTGAAATTCAAGATAATCCTGCTGGAGAGAGTCCTAAGAAGAAAAAGAAGGAAAAAACTGTGACTACGCTTGAGGATCTTCCTGGGGTTGGACCGGCAACTGCTGAAAAGCTTAGAGAAGCTGGATATGACAGCATAGAAGCAATAGCCGTTGCATCTCCCATGGAGCTTAAGGAAGTTGCAGGAATAAGCGAGGGGGCAGCTTTAAAAATAATCCAGGCAGCGAGAGAAGCAGCTAATATTGGAACATTCATGAGAGCTGATGAATATTATGAACGGAGAAAGACTATCGGACGGATCACAACTGGGAGCAAATCCCTCGACAAACTCCTTGGCGGAGGAATTGAAACACAGGCCATAACAGAATTCTTCGGCGAGTTTGGTTCAGGAAAATCCCAGACAGCCCATACGCTTGCCGTCACCGCCCAGTTGCCTCCTGAGGAAGGAGGACTAAACGGTTCAGTTATATGGATTGACACTGAAAACACTTTCAGGCCGGAAAGGATAAGGCAGATTGCTGAAAACAGAGGGCTTGATCCGGATGAGGTTCTTAAGCACATATATGTTGCCAGGGCATACAACTCAAACCATCAGATGCTCCTGATTGAGAAGGCAGAGGAGATAATAAAAGAGAAAATGGAGAGCGACAAGCCTGTTAAGCTCATAATAATTGATTCTCTGATGGCTCACTTCAGAGCCGAATATGTTGGCAGGGGCTCGCTGGCGGAGAGACAGCAGAAGCTCGCCAAACATCTGGCCGACATCCACAGGGTTGCAAACCTCTATGATGTTGCGGTTTTCGTCACAAATCAGGTTCAGGCCAAGCCTGATGCTTTCTTCGGCGATCCAACCAGGCCTATCGGAGGTCACATCCTGGCACATTCAGCGACTGTCAGGATTTATCTCAGGAAGGGAAAAGCTGGAAAGAGGGTTGCAAGGCTTATTGACGCCCCGCACCTTCCGGAGGGCGAAGCTATATTCAGGATAACCGAGAAGGGAATTGAAGATTAGTGAGATATACTGTCGAGGACTCGGTAATGATAAAGCCAGCCCTGGTGATAGTGGAGCTAAGATTAAGTTTTTAACTCACCTTCTCTTATTTTTCGTGATGGCGAAAGTTGAAGCAGAGATAAATCCCGGCCCGCAGAGGATTCTGGATATCCTATCCCGTGCACTGAGTAGTGAGGCCATTCTAACGCTCTTTGCTCGCTGTAAGGTTCATTATGATGGGAGAGCCAAAAGCGAGCTTGGTCCAGGAGACAGAATTATCATCATCAAGCCTGATGGCTCATTTTTGATCCATCAGAAGAATAAGCGCGAGCCTGTCAACTGGCAACCGCCTGGTAGCATGGTGAGCTTTTTTATTGAGGATGGTGCTGTAAAGCTGAGGAGTGTGAGGAGGAAACCCCGGGAAGTCCTCGAAGTTGAGCTTCTGGAGACTTACCTCATTTCCTCCTTTCAGGCTGAGGATTACGAGGAGCTGGCTTTAACTGGGAGCGAGGCTGAAATGGCGGACCTGATTTTTGAAAATCCTGAGCTGATTGAAGAAGGATTCCGACCTCTCTTTAGGGAAAAGCCGATTAAGCATGGCATCGTTGATATTCTCGGCAGGGATAAAGATAGAAATCTCGTTGTTCTTGAGCTCAAGCGCAGGAGAGCTGATCTCCATGCCGTCAGTCAGCTGAAGAGGTACGTGGATACCTTGAGTGAAGAGCATGGCAATGTAAGGGGGATTCTGGTTGCTCCTTCGCTAACATCCGGGGCCAAAAAGCTCCTTCAGGCAGAAGGTCTGGAGTTTAGGAAGGTTAAACCTCCAAAGAAGGAGAAAAAGAAAACTGGACACCAGAAAACTCTATTTTAACTAACCCATCCTCATCTCGTGGGGCAGCATCTCCCTTACTCTTGCCCGGATTATGTTATCCTTCTCTATCTCAATGACTTTTCCAAGTCCAAGGAGCTTTAACTGAAGCCTCACAACAGTCTGCTCCCTCTCATCGCTCTCCTCCCACAGGATTCTCTGATCCATTTCCTCGAACTTCAGAATCTCTGCTATTAGCCCCTCCGTTCCACGTGTGACATCGTGAAAAGTTTCGTAGGTTAGAAAAACTCTTTTCATGTGCATATTCTCCACGGCTTCTATGTTTCTCGCACTTCTAAGCTCAACGGTTTTGTACGGATTTCTCAAGAGATCATCGAGAACCCTTCGTGAGATTCCAGTCAGGACTATTACTTCCATGCTCTCACCTCACAGATAGATGCTTTCGTACTGTTTCTCTGCTTTTTTCCTCGCAGCTTCCATCTGCTCATGCATCCTCTTCAGCTGTTCTTCTATCATCTGTGCCTCTTTAAGCAGGGGCTCTGTTGAGAGCTCCATTGGAACGAACTTCTTTAGGGCTTCAATGACATTTGCTGCAGCTCTGGGGTCAGGTCTATCCCCGAAGGTTTCACCAAGGAGCACATAGGCCTTTAACCGTTCTTTGCTTGCTTCCCATAACATCTTCCCACTCATTCCCATTATGGAGCCATATGTTAGTACTTTTACTCCCGCATTTTCGAGCTCATTATTCTCCTCATCGCTCGCTCCAACACCCCATACCTCCATTTGCTCCTTGAAGAAGCCTATCCCCATACCTCCAAGAGAAATAACCTTCTGGGCATTGTTTTCCTTAAGATAGGGTATAATCTCCCTTACGATAGCATTTACAAGGGTTGGCGTGGTGTAGATATCTGCTACAGCTAGAATGAGGTTGTCCTTCCCATAGAAGCGGAGTGGTGGGTTGGGCTTTCCCTCAAGAATCAAGGCCATTGGAGGGAGAAAATCGCTCTCGATATAGCCTATCATGTCCATGTTTAGCTCTTTGATCAGAAAATTCGCCGCTATGTGACCGACGAGTCCTATGCCGGGATATCCCTCGATAAAAATAGGATTATCAATTTTTGGAAGTATCAACTCAACAGGTTTCTGCATGCTCCCACCTCACAAGGAATTTGGTTTTTACGAGAAATTAAAGTTTTCCCCGTCATGTTGATACTGTCAGGACAGTTGGGGGTGTTTGAGAATGGTGCATTTTAATCTCCTTTACGAGTATTACCTCAACAGCATGGTCACGTTCTAATCAAAAACACCTTTAAATAGTTGGTATGGTAATCTCATTCTTGGTGATGTGCATGCCAAAAATTGGGATTATGGGTGGTTCTGGTGTTTATGGTGTATTTGAACCGAAGAAAAGCCTTAAAGTCCACACTCCATATGGAAGACCATCTGCGCACGTCGAAATTGGAGAAATCGAAGGGGTTGAGGTTGCGTTCATTCCAAGACACGGCAAGCACCATGAGTTTCCACCCCACGAGGTTCCCTACCGTGCTAACATCTGGGCGCTGAAGGAGCTCGGCGTCGAGAGGGTTATTGGGGTTACGGCAGTTGGCTCACTCCGCGAGGAGTATAAGCCCGGCGACATAGTGATAACAGACCAGTTCATTGACTTTACCAAAAAGAGGGACTACACCTTCTACAACGGGCCGAGGGTTGCCCACGTTTCAATGGCAGATCCCTTCTGCCCCGAGCTTAGGAAAATCTTCTACGAGACTGCCAAAGAGCTTGGCTTCCCTGTCCACGAGAAGGGCACCTACGTGTGCATCGAGGGGCCGCGCTTTTCAACTCGTGCCGAGAGCTTCATGTTCCGCCAGTATGCCCACATAATCGGAATGACGCTCGTCCCGGAGATAAACCTCGCCAGGGAGCTTGGAATGTGCTACGCGAACATAGCGACGGTTACGGACTACGATGTCTGGGCGGAGAAGCCAGTCGATGCACAGGAAGTTGTTAAGGTGATGAAGGAAAACAACTACAAGGTTCAGGAGCTCCTCAAGAAGGCCATCCCGAGGATTCCAGAAGAAAGAAAGTGTGGCTGTGCTGATGTGCTTAAGACGATGTTCGTGTGAAGTTTTAACACTCTTTTCCTGCTTGTATTTCTGTTTGGTATTTTTACTACTCCCGTTTGTTGGCGTGTTTTAAACTTGAACAATCTATCTCAGTTGTTGTTGGTTAAATCCTGAGTAAAGTCTTTTACCAAACTTCGAAAAAAAAAACAGATTCACTATAGTAAAGAGTAAAGTTTAAATATGATGCTGTATTCATTATTACTTGGTGATGTCTATGAAAGGGACACCACAGTTTGAAGAACCCCAGATAGTGCCCTTGGAAAGTGAAGAAACCGAGTGGACTCTCTGGAGTGTTTGGGGCAAGGACGATCCGTTTTGAATGTTTTCTCAATTTATTTTTATTTTTTTGTAAATAAGGGAGTGATGGCATGATGATAACGTTAGATTCAAGGATAAGATTAAATTCTAGTTATGTGGTTAGGTTGGAATATTTTGGAGGAATTTTGTATGATACAAAGTCTACGAAGTATTATGGGCTTAACAGAACTGCCGCAGACATTCTTTATCTTTTGCAATATTCTCTTACTCCTCGGGAGATTGTTGAATTATTGAGTAAAATGTATAATTCAAACACTGATGAATTGCAGCATGTAGTTCTTAATTTTTTAAACGCTGCCTTGAATGAGGGTATGATTGACATAGTAGATGGTGATATACATAGATCTGTTACGCTTGATGATATATTTACTAACTTAAAACAACTACGAGATTTCGTTAATAAACTAAACTACCTTTCCGCTCCGTTAACAGCATTTTTGCACTTAACTTGGAAGTGCAATATGAGGTGTAAATATTGCTTTTTAAATGCTCCCCGAGCCTTATTGCGTAGGCCATTAACATTATCAGAATTTAAGAGGATTATAGATGAGCTTTCTAAGATAAGAACTTTCGAGTTATGTATAACTGGAGGAGAACCTCTCTTGCATCCGATGTTTTTGGATATCCTTAAATATGCTTACACTAAGGGGCTTACTTTAAATGTCACTACTAATGGGATTCTTCTCACACGACACATAGCTAATACTTTGGCGAAATATAATACCAATGTTCAAATTCCGCTTCAAGGCTCTACTCAAGAAATTCACGAAGAGTTGACGAATATGAAAGGCTCCTTTAAAGCAGCACTTCGTGCTATCCGGCTTCTTACATCATCTAACGTCAATGTTTCTGTAATAACTGTACTGCAAAAAGCAAACAAAGAGGATATATTTGAAATGCCTAAACTACTCGCTAAACTGGGGGTGAAAGTCTGGAACATAGTTGAATTAAAACCCATTGGAAGAGCAGATAAGTCAATGACACTCTCTCTAAAAGAGAGGTTTAAAATACTCTCTGAGCTGGAGAAAGATGCTCATAGATTGGGAATACGTATAATTGCCGAAAGACCATTCTTTTTTGTTGGAGATGATAAGATATCCAAGACCATACAAAGTAATGAATTTTACAAACTCTTTACTAGGTGTGGCGTGAAAGTTGGTAGGTATGTGGAGATAACTCCTGATGGATTCGTTTACCCGTGTGATCTCTTGTTAGGAGCTACTTTCCCTGAACTCATTGCTGGAGACTTACGTGAGAAAAGCTTTAAGGAAATATGGCATTCTTCAGAGGTTCTAAATAAATTTAGAGCTCTTTCACAAAATGATATGCATGGCAAATGTCGCTCCTGTAAATATTTCGAAATTTGTGGTGGCAAATGTAGAGCGTTAGCATATGTCTACTATGGCGATTTATACGGGCCAGATCCAAGATGTCCGCTGTGATACTACTAGGATTCTGGAGGTCTATTACATCTTCGTATATAAACAGTGGGGGTCAAAAGATTGGAAGCTAACTGGAATTCAACAGGTTACTTAGATTTATTGAAGAACAGCAACGTTAAAGTCTTACTCTTGGCCTATTCTCTAAACACCTTTGCGGTATCATATCTCATCGGCTACTACCTGAACATAACACTCGCCTCCATCGGTGGCCCGGCACTCGTGGGCCTTTTCGCGACAATCAGCAATGTCCTCGCGAGCTCTCTGCCGATTGTTGCCGGAGCTTTTGCCGATTCACATGGGAGAAGACTTGTGATTGTTGTGTCGGCGGTTTTTGAAATGCTGGCCTTGCTTTCACTTGCTCTGGTGGTGGGTTTTGGGGGTAAGCTAATCGTTCTGCCGGCCGTAATGCTCAGTGCAGCTTCTATTGTGTCCTCGCCAGCATTGTTCTCCCTTATGGGTGACTCCGTGCCTCAAAACGGCATGGGGAAGGCAATGTCTCTTCTCTTCATGGCGAGCAGTGCTTCCGGAATCCTGAGCTACCTCACTTTTGGTTCTCTTGCTGGAAGGCTTGATGACTCCCGTCTTTTTGTCCTTTCGGCCTTGTTGGTATTTGGCTCCATCCCTTTCTACCTCCGCGTTTCTGAAACCGTGGAGAGAAAGGGTGGTAGAACCTTTGGGAGATTTAAGGAGGCTCTTAAAGGGGCAACCCTGCTTAAGGAACCTCCCTTGAAGCTTTTCATGATTTACCTCTGCTTTGAGCTGTTCGTCAGCTCGATAGCGTCCCCGTTTGTCCCTCTGTTCCTGCAGAGGGCATATTCGCTCAGCGTTTCCCAAATCTCCTGGCTTTACTCTGCCATAGGCTTCGCAACCCTCGCCGGGGCCTTTATTGCCGGTTACGTGGTGGATAAAATAGGGTCTCTAAACTCCCTCATACTGAAGGACTCCCTCTCGGTGCCCCTGCTAATTCTCTTCGCACTCGTTCCATTCTCAAGTGCTTTTCTGTTCTTGGCAGTTCTCGCTTTCGTCGAGCAGCTCAACGTCGCCTCCAACAGGTACATGGTCGAGAACACGACGCCTGAGCACAGAGGTCTTATTCTCGGTTTTAAATCCTCGCTGGCGAAGCTCTCCGCGGTTCCGGGACCGGTTGTGGGAACCTTTCTCTGGAGCATCGGTCCGAGGGTGACCTTCATAGTGCCAGCACTGCTAACACTGTTTGGAATTTGGATTCTCCTTGGACTTAAGTCCACCCGGGCGGCGGGTAGTCATGACCTTTAATTTTAGACCCTTCCCGACACCTTTTTAACCTCCACAGGAAACAGAACCTTTTAAGGGTGGTTGTCATGAGTATTCTCATCAAGAACGGTCACATCATTTACGGCGAGAATTTTGAGGTGCTCCAAGCCGACATTCTCATAGAGAACAATCGAATCGTCAAGGTTGCCAAGGAAATAAGCGAGGCCGCTGATACGGTTATCGACGCAAAGGGAAGGGTTATTTCCCCCGGTTTTATCAACCTTCACACTCACTCTCCGATGGGGCTTTTGAGGGGTTTGGCGGACGATCTCCCCCTAATGGACTGGCTGGAGAAATATATCTGGCCGAGAGAGGCAAAACTAACGAGAGAGCTCACCAAAGCTGGAGCATACCTCGGCGTGCTGGAGATGATAATGACCGGAACCACGGCCTTCCTTGACATGTACTTCCACATGGATGCTGTCGCTGAGGTTGTGAAGGAATCTGGATTAAGGGGTTATCTCAGCTATGGCATGATAGACCTTGGGGATCCTGATAAAACCGAGAAAGAGATTAAAGAGGCTCTCAGGACGATGGAGTTTATTGATGGGCTGGACTCGGAACGAATTCAATTCGTCTTTGGTCCTCATGCGCCATACACATGTTCCATCGCACTTCTTGAGAGGGTTAGGGAGCTTGCAAATGAGCACGGCAGGCTGATAACAATCCATGTTAGCGAAACGCAGAGTGAAATCGGAAGGATTCTTGAGCGTTATGGGAAGAGCCCTGTAGAGCTTCTCAACGATATTGGCTTCCTCGGAAGGGATGTTATAATAGCTCACGGGGTCTGGCTTGACAGCAAAGATATACATATTCTGGCGAGGCATCGCGTGAGCATCGCCCACAATCCGGCCTCAAACATGAAACTTGCGAGCGGTGTCATGCCCCTTGGGAGACTGCTGAATGCAGGGATCAACGTCGGCCTCGGTACCGATGGCTCAGCCAGCAACAACAATCTTGACATGCTGGAGGAGATGAAATTGGCTGCGCTCCTTCATAAGGTATATAACTTTGACCCAACAGCGGCGAATGCTAAGACAATCTTCAAAATGGCAACCCAGAACGGTGCAAAGGCTTTGTGCTTAAATGCAGGGGTTATAAAGGAAGGTGCTTTGGCTGATTTGGTGATTATAGACTTCAACCAGCCGCATTTAAGGCCGATTAACAACGTCATAAGCCACATTGTTTATTCGGCAAACGGCAATGATGTGGAAACGACGATAGTTGATGGAAGGATTCTGATGCTTGACAGGGAAGTTCTCACCTTGGATGAAGAGAGAATTTTGGAAAAAGCTGAAGAAGCTATAGAGAAGCTTGCTTAAAGAGTATTAAGATTAAAGGCTCGCAAGCCAGTCTGAATCTGGATTTGTCAGTCTCTTTCCCAGCTTTATGTACATAAGGACTCCAGCAATATAACTGAAAGCGCTTAATGCCCCAATTCCTGCTCCGAAAGTAATTCCCCCAACAATAATATGCAATCACTGCTGGAACGGCTCCGATAAGCCCTATAAATGCAAGAACCAGCCCATAAATTAATGCAACTATATCTCAGCGATTTTGATATCAGTCCAGATTTTTCTTCAAGTCGATCTGTTTTCAGGAGATAATATCCTCTGACAGTGTAGTATGAAGCAGATAGCTGGAGATATGTCCCAATTATCAGCAGAGGTAGGCCATATATTGGAGAAAATCCGTAAACTCTGTGCCGTAACCTGTGATAACCTCTCCGGGATAGGCTATTATTGGAAACTTGTTGCTGGATAGTATGTTGATTGCTTCTCTAACAGCATCCCAGGCTTTCATACAATCACCGGTTATATTTCTCCCATGTGTTTTTAAGTTTTACTATCTTAAATTGTATTTATGTAAAAACTTAAACTTGGAAGTATTGACGGTAATAATTAAAACCATTGGATCATAATTCTGAGTGGTGATTTTTATGGCCGGTACAGTCTCATTTGGAAATATGGTTTTTGAGATAGCTAAAGGGGATATAACCCGTTTTAGGGCTGAAACCATTGTAAATGCTGCCAACAAGTATTTGGAGCACGGCGGTGGAGTTGCTTACGCCATAGCAAAAGCTGCCGCTGGAAACGTTCGAGAGTATATAAGGATAAGCAAGGAAGCTACGAGGGAGCAGATTGGAAGGGACTGGATTGAACATGGTGAAGTCGTTGTAACTCCAGCTTTAAGGTTGGAGCAGTATGGGATTAAATATGTCATTCACACAGTTGGCCCTTACTGCGGCGGCAGATGGGATGAGGATAAAAAAGAGAAGCTTAAGAAAGCCATTCTTGGAGCTTTGAGAAAAGCTGATGAATTAAAAGTTAGAAGCATAGCTTTTCCAGCTATAAGTGCTGGGATTTATGGCTGTCCTTTTGAGGAAGTTGTAAGAACGTTCCTTGAGGCAGTTAAAGAATTTTCAAGGGAAGCAGAGAACGTGAAGGAGGTCTATTTGGTGCTTTATTCAAGGAGAGATTATAAAAATGCTCTAGAAATAATTGATATTTCTCCACCTTCATCATGATAACTTAAAGTATTATGACAAAAACTAAACTTTATTTGGAGAATTATGGATATCCTAATTGGGTGGTTTTATGATCTCCCACATGTTTGATAGATATCTAGATTATACGACAGCGATTGATACAAGCTCTGAGTCTGTTAAAAATGGTGTTACTTGGTTAGAAGACTATTTAATTACTAATAAAGAGAAAACAATGACTGCCGAATATACTTTAGAATTCTATGTTTTGTCAAAGTTTAATTCTCCAATAGTTAAGAAGTTCATACAAAAAGCTAATACAGATGAATTCTGGCAGGATGATTTTCTATTTGATGATTATGCAGACTATGTCTTCTATTATCTCGCTCAACTGGGAATTAGTGGGAATCATCACTTCAAAACTCACTTGAAAAATTACTTGGATTTTACAATCTCATCTGGAGGACAGCACTTGTTTGGAAATCTGGGGATTAGTTTGTTAACTTTAGTTTCATTAGGAATGTTTCCGCTGAAACAAGAACTTCTTTTAAAAGATGCTATTGAGCGAGTCAATGAAGATGATTATGAAGAAGAGGACTTAGAAAATCTGGCTCTCATTGGGCTAGCATTGTTTGAATTAGATGCTCGGAAATATAATAAGGAAATTGAAAAAATTTTACGATATCTATTAGCTAAACAAAAGCAAAAAGGATACTGGGGAGTACTAAAAAGAAGGAAATATAGAAAATATTCAATTAAAACTACTGTTCAAAAAACTTTTTATGTTGTGTATTTTCTCAGTAGAGTCAGATTTTTGTATCCAACAATTCTCTCAAATTCTGTCTTTGAAAAAGCTAACAAATGGGTAAAATCTTTACAAGACTCTAATGGAAGTTGGATTGATGACTCGGAGACTACATCCTATGGATTACTTACTCTAATTTCATTAGGTGAAGGGCCCAAGGTTCCGTATGAGTACGTGGAAATGATGTCCAAAGAGATTGACCAAAGAGTTAAGCATATTAAGCCAAAATTCTTAGTAACAAATCCATATCGTGCTGAAACATCTATAAAGGATACTTTGGAAAGTTTGTTTCTCAATGCTGAGAAGCGAGTCTGGATAATATCAAGATACATAACGGAGTTCTTTCCGGACATTATAAAACTCCATAAAGACAAACCCCAAGTTGATATAAGGGTTATAACGCTTCCAAAATCAGAAAAGAGTGGATATAAAGGGGAGGGAAAACGCTTTCTGGATCCTGCGTATGATATGCTTCAGAGATTACTGGGAGACTCATTTAGGGTAACATCTATAATTCATGCCCGCCTATACATCATAGATGATCAAGTCTTGGTAACTTCAGCTGACTTGACGCCAGAGCAGTTAAAAAACGAGTTTAATGCAGGCATATTAACTATGGATCAAGATGTGTTGTCTGAAGCTGAGAAGTTTTTCTTAGACATTTGGGAAATAACTGGAAAGAATAGAGAATGAGGTGATGCTCATGAGAATCGCGGACATTTATATCTGGGATATCAACGCTAAGTGGCTTGGCATCTCACCATTTCAGCTCATGGAAAACGCTGGCGCTGGAGTGGCGAGGGCAATAGAAGAAAAGTTTGGAAAAGGACTTAAAGTGGCGATATTCTGTGGAACAGGAAACAACGGTGGAGATGGCTTTGTTGTTGCCAGGCATCTTAGCTTTGAGAATGATGTAACAGTCTTTTTGGTTGGTGATGAAATAAAAATCAGAAGTGAGGAAGCTAAGCACAACTGGGAAATACTAAAGAGGCTTGACTTTGTAAAAATTAAAATCCTCAAGGACTCAAGCCAGATAAAGGGTGTTAATCTTGAGGGTTATGATGTTATTGTTGATGCCCTTCTTGGAGCCGGCACAAAGGGGGAGCCGAGGGAACCTATACGCTCAGCGGTTGAAAAAATCAATGGATATTCCGGAAAGGCTAAGATTGTGAGCGTTGACCTGCCAAGTGGCTATCCTTCAAAAGTTCAAGTCAAATGTGACTTTGCCGTAACTTTCCAGTGGGACAAGGAAGAGTTTGAGGGCTTTGAAAGGATTGTTGCCAAAATTGGTTATCCAAAGGAGCTTTACCACTTAGTCGGCCCAGGAGATGCAAAGTTTGCCTTAAGAAAGAAAGGGGAGCACAAAGGACAAAACGGACGGCTTTTGATAATTGGGGGAAGTGAAGATTATTTTGGTGCCCCCTACTTAGCGGCAAAAGCTGCCTCATATATTGTAGACTTGGTTTATTTGGTGATGCCAGAATATTCAGCGAAGCGTATAACTGATCCGGACATGATTTTGAGGCCCGTTGAAGGAAAGAACTTCACAAGAGAGCATCTTGAAGAAGTTTTGGCATTGACGGGAAAGGTTGATGCCGTCATCATAGGCCCAGGTATTGGACTCAAGGCCGAACCCAAGGAGTTTGTTAGGGAATTTGTAAAGCGCTGTGAAAAGCCTTTAGTTATAGATGCTGACGGATTAAAAGCCATAGCTGAAGATTTAAGCGTCCTCAAGGGTAAAACATTTGTCTTAACACCACATGCTGGGGAATTCAAAACGCTCTTTGGAGAGAAGCCAGAAGGCTCTCTGCAAGAGAAAGCTGGGCTTGTCATGGAGAAAGCAAAAGAAATTAACGGTGTAATTCTCCTTAAGGGAGTTTATGACATCATCAGCGATGGAAAAGTCTGGAAGTACAATAAAACCGGAAATAGAGGAATGACAACTGGTGGAACTGGAGATGTTTTGGCTGGTATTATTGGAGCATTGCTAGCTCTTGGAAATTCACCGCTCAGAGCGGCTTCAGTCGGTGCTTTCCTCAATGGATTAGCCGGAGACACGGTCAAAGAAGATCTTGGCAAGAACTTCACTGCCCTTGAGCTCGCGGGGAGAATTCCACAGGCTGTTAGATGGGTTGAGGAATTTTAATTATTCCAGTTCCCCTGCTTTTTGGCTTTTTCACACAACCTACAACTTTGTAAAAACACTAACATGTTTAAAAGGTGGAACAGCTCTATCTTACTCAAATCTGCCTCTGTTGCAGAGATTTTTCTTTATTATCGGTTGTGCATTTACTTTAATCTCATTAAGCACATCCTTTGTTATGGTCATACTGTTAGGATAAGCTAATGAAGTGTCTGATGATAAATCTGGTATAACTATTAAGCGCTGACAGTATTGTTAGGGCAACGAAGCCTTTCCGACCTTTTCGAGTATCTGAACAACTTTCTTTGCTTCCACTTGAAGGTGTGCTTGTCTAAACTGCTCTACACTGGCATCCGGATCGGCTTTAATGAGAAAAATTTTGGCAGCTCTCACATATATTCTTTCATTACCTTTCTGGTCAATATCTTCAACAAAGCCGGATCTAATATGCCTATAAATCGTTGTCCGATCTTTATTCATCATTTCTGTGAGTTCATTTATTGTCATTGGATGCTCCCGCAGAAGCTCTAAAATCTTAAAGCGGGTAGAATCTTCACCTTTGCTGATCTTTCATGAAGACACCTTAGTATTCTTCAAGCCGATCTTGAGGTGTTTCACTTTCTTCGACGATTTTCTTACCTGCTGCGACCATATCTATACTGTGCACAACTCCACCGAATTCCTCTATGGTTCTGACTATCTCGTCGTAGTCAAGATTGTCCCCTACAATGGTTATCTTGATGTTCTCCGTCTCCTTGTCAATCTCGACGAGTGTTATGTTAACGCCTTCGACTCCCTCAACCTCACTGAGACCTAAGGCCAGCTCCGTGACTATCGGCTGATGAGGTTTAAGAACATCCAACACAAGTAGTCTAATTCCCCGGGCCATCATTCATCATTGCTCTCTTTCATGTTTTACTTCTTAAGGATTTCTCCCAGCTTCTTGAGGAGTTCTATAGCTTCTTGATCTCGACCAATTTTGGCCATTGAAAGCCATTCTATAGCATGTATTATATCTTCGTTGGAAAAATCCTTTAATTGCTCCTCATTGCTTTCAATTTCATTTGATATTTCTGTTTTATACTCGTGCTCTTTCTCTAGGAGGTTGTCCATAATATCTAGTAGTTTATCTTCGTCGAATTTATAACCTAGGATTTTGAATATCTCAAGCTTTGTCTTTAATCTCGAACGGGCGAAGTAGCGGAGCTCTTCATCACCTAAGTAGAGGTTGATGTAAAATGCATCTGCTGTCCTTCCGTAATACTTCTCAACCAGGTTCCCTTTCATTTCAGTCCTCTTGACCTCAACAAGGCCGGCTTCCTTGAGCTTTTCTATGTGGTGGTATATTGTCTGGGGCGTCTTTCCAAGTATCTCCGAAAGCTGAGAGATCGTCATCTCCTTGTTGCGAAGCAGCTGGAGAATCTTTCTCCTCGTGTCTTCGAGCATGAGTTTTATTACTTCTGGATCTGCAACAACCT
>Ga0256842_1000728_pt1 | contig 28597 bp, 30 predicted proteins | sample 4559240metaG_FD_185973 | JGI IMG/M metagenome (GOLD analysis project Ga0256842, IMG submission 185973) | Hydrothermal vent microbial communities from Guaymas Basin, Mexico - 4559-240 | ecosystem: Environmental > Aquatic > Marine > Hydrothermal vents | place: Mexico: Guaymas Basin | collected... | reverse complement strand
CCTTTCTCTTTTAACAAAAAAAAAGTAAGTTTAAGTTGATTCTCTAATATTGTCTCTGCATCTTTTGGTTTCCTATAATCTACTGGATATGGTTTGGAAAAATGCATCTCCTATAAGATTTAGAAAAATAAGTTTTACCAAAATATTGTCTTTCTCCTCACTCTTTAATTTTTCCTTTAGCTCTTCTATATTTTTAACCTTAATACGTTCCCCTTTCTTAAATATTCATTATATCAAATCGTTCTTATTATATTAGTTGTGAAGGGTACTATATATTCAGATTAAAGGCTAATTCAAATATAGAACAAAAGCTAGTTCACTTTGCAGGATGTTGTAGGTTCGTATGGAATAAAGCATTAGAGTTAATAAAATATAGACTTGCCCACCATAGACCTATCTTCATGCGGGAAGTTAAGCCTGTGGAGTATGCCAGGGTGCATATGATGAAGCAGGAACCAGCGGGAACCTGTAAGGAAGTACCGCTCCCTGTATAAAACAGGGAATCGCCTTCCCTCAGGAAGGAGAGGATGTCAAAGTATTAACATACAATCTCCATATGAAAAAAACCTAAATCCCCTTTTAATTGCATAATTATATGCAGATAAAATAAGTTCCCTTGAGGCAAAGGCCGATACCATAACTATTAGCGAAGACTTTGGAAGATGGAAATTTGTTATCATATGATCCACAACATTGAATTTAAATCCTGGATATATATATGTATCCAACCAACCAGAATATTCATCTATTTTTTTTAATTTTTCAAAAACACCTTCCAGGCTCCTCACTGTAGTGGTCCCAACCGCAATTACCTTGCCCCCATTATCTTTGGTCTCATTAATAATTTTCGCACTTTCTTTTGGGATTTCCACAAACTCTTTGTGCATTTTATGGTCTCTTATATCTTCACACCTAATTGGCGAAAATGTCCCTAGTCCCACATAGAGAGATATAAAACAAATCTTCACTTTTTGTTGGATTTTTTTTAGTAGATCTTCGTCAAAATGAAGACCAGCAGTGGGTGCGGCCACAGATCCAGCCTTGTCATCCCTTGCAAATATTGTCTGATATCTCAAAAAATCTTCTTTTTTATCGTCTCTTTTTATATATGGTGGCAATGGAACATGCCCAATTTTTTGTAATATATTTAAGAGATCTCCTTGCCATATTAACTTTACTCTATATCTACCAAATTCTCCTTTTTCTATTATCTTAAGATGAAAATCCCTTGAAAACTCTACCTCTGCTCCCGATGCTAGTGATCTTCTAGTTTTGATCAACCCATCACATATCGCGCTCTGCCATTTTCCCTCATTTTTTATATCCAACAAGGGGATTGGGGTGAGTAATAAAAACTCTACTTTGCCTCCTGTTTTTTTCTTTGTTCCATAAATTCTTGCTGGAATCACCTTGGAATTATTAAAGACCACCACACTATTTTCTGGAATAAAGTGGTGAATATCGCTGATGCACGATTCAAAAAAATTTTTTTTTGATCTATCTACAACTAAAAGTCTTGACTCACTCCGTTTTTTTGGTGGATACTGGGCAATGAGCTCAGGGGGAAGATAAAAATCATAATTTGATAAAAAAAACTCTGTATCATGAATAGCCATATTTAATCCTTAAAATAAAATTTTAAAAGGGGGCGTTTATGCTTAAGAAGTGGATCATATTTATTTTTTTTATAGGATTTATTGGTTGTTCTCATCTAGGATTAAAAAAGGATAATACTCAGCCTTCCATGCCCGAACAAACCTATTCCAATCAAGAACAAAAATCAACTTCATACGATTTTCCAGATGTGCCGATCCCTGCTGAATTAAGACTTGATGTAAAGGATTCTTTGGTGTTTGAAGCAAAGACTTTAAAGGCAGGAGTATTAGTATATAAAGGAAGGGTAGATCCATTGTCACTTTTTGAATTCTATATAACTCAACTGCCAAATAATGGATGGCACCTTAGAAGTTACTTTAAATATGGGAAATACATAGTACTGTTTTCAAAGCCAGATAAAGACCTAGTAATTAGAATTTTGGAAAAAGGGTTTACGACAGAACTCTTTATATGGGTAGTACCAAGGGCAGAGAGCACACAAAAAATAATCAAACCAACATTAAACGAAGAAGAGATTAAACCATGATCCCTAAATATTTAGATTTTACCTATCAAGAGGGAAAAAGCATTCATTTTGCAATAACTGGATCCATAGCCTTTTTTAAGGTCTTAGAATTAATTAGAAATTTAATAAAAAGGGGGAGTTCTGTTAGTTGTAGTTTAACTAAAGCGGCTCGGGAATTTGTTACGCCCCTAACTTTTAAGGCACTGGGATGTGATCCTGTTCAATTTGATATGTTCTCTCTAAGTGAGACATATTCGCATCTTTATCCAGGGGTGGACCCAGATATATTTGTGGTAGCTCCAGCCACGGCAAATATTATAGCCAAGATCGCCCATGGCATTGCAGATGATCTGGTTTCCACACAGCTGTTGGCATATAATAAAAAAATCTTAGTAGCCCCAGCAATGAACCCAAGGATGTACAATGCCCCTCAGACCCAAAAAAACATCCAAACTCTGAAGGATATGGGAATTGAAATCATATTTCCAGAAACTGGAGATGTAGCGTGTGGGGAGAAAGGAACTGGTAGGTTAGCTGATATTTTATACATCTACTTTCGCATATTAAAAGCGATTATCCCCCAAGATATGGATGGCCAAAAGGTCTTGATTACCATGGGGCCAACAAGGGAATTTTTTGATCCTGTTAGATTTTGGTCCAATCCATCAAGTGGTAAGATGGGTGCAGCCTTAGCAGTTGCAGCGTGGCTAAGGGGTGCCAAAGTAACCTGTATATCGGGTCCAACCGATGTGTGGCTACCTAATGATATAGAAGTTATAGATGTGGTATCAGCTGAGCAAATGTTTAATGAAACTTTATCTAGATGGAAAGATTCGAACATTGGGATTCTGTGTGCGGCGGTGTGTGACTTTAGACCAAAAAATTTGCATTCTCAAAAATTAAAAAAGGATTCTATTAAGTCTAGTTTAATTATTGAATTTGAAAAAAATCCTGATATTTTGGCTAAGCTAGGAAACTTAAAGACAACTAATCAGATTTTAATTGGTTTTGCAGCAGAAACAGATCAAAATTTTAAAGAATTGGCAATAGAAAAAATAAAGAGAAAAAATCTTGACTGGATAGTAGCTAATAAAATAAATGAGCGTGAAGTTGGATTTGGTGCTGATACAAATGAAGTGGTAATAATTGACAAATATGGAGAAATTCAGCCCATAAGTAAAATGTCCAAATCAGACGTAGCCTGGAGAATCTTGGACCTGGTAAATAAAAAATGAAGTTTCAAAATAACCTGTGGGAAAGTAGTGGTTTTACCCACATTTTATTAGGAAAAAGAACAGACCATATTTCAAATCCCTCTAAAGATTCATTTATAAAAAATTTAATTTATTATGGAGATCCTCCATACCCTTTTATTGTCACTTATAAACATCTATTAGAAGACTTAGATGGCGACAAATTAAAAGACAATGAAAGGACTAGACTTTTACAAAATATTATAAAAAAGACTGTTTTAAAAAAAGGGACCATTTTATTACCTATAAATAATAGCAAGTACCATTTTTTTGATGCAGTTTTAGAAATAAAAGATAGAAGTGATATAAAGCGTATTATTATATTTGGACTAGATGCAGCAGATATAATATTAGATACTCATTTAGAAGGTTATAGACCTTATCCTTATAAGGGAATTAAATGTCTCATACTTCCCTCTTTAGAAGAAATGCTGCCTGACAATAAAACCAAAAAGAAAATTGCATGGGAATTTTTAAAAAATATTTCAAAGGATAAATAATATGAAAAATATTGTATTAGTAACTGGTTGTGCTGGATTTATAGGTTTTCATTATGCAAAAAAATTATTAGAATTAAATGAATATTTTGTTATTGGTATTGATAACCTAAATGAATACTATGACGTAAAATTAAAAAATGACAGGCTAGATATATTAAAAAATTATGCAAATTTTAAATTTTTTAAAATCTCACTAGAAGATCGAAAAAATCTAGAAGATATTTTTCGCACATATAAGATTGATTATGTAATAAATTTGGCCGCACAAGCTGGAGTAAGATACAGTCTTCATAATCCTTACTCATATATTGATAGTAATATTGTGGGTTTTATAAATCTACTTGAATGTTGTAGGCACAATAAAATAAAACATCTTGTATTTGCATCTTCTAGTTCTGTTTATGGTTTAAATACAAAAATGCCCTTTAGTGTTAAACACAATGTTGACCATCCCATAAGTTTATATGCAGCTACCAAAAAGGCAAATGAGCTTATGGCACACACATACAGCTATTTATATGGCCTTCCATGTACTGGTTTGAGATTTTTTACTGTGTATGGCCCTTGGGGCAGGCCAGATATGGCGTTATTTAAATTTACAAGGGCCATTTTAGAGGGTAAACCCATTGATGTATATAATTATGGAAAAATGGAAAGAGATTTTACATATATCGACGATATAGTAGAGGGCGTCTATAGGGTGATGCATCTTATTCCCAAGGCAAATCCAGGTTGGAATTCAGATAATCCAGATCCTTCATCTAGTATCTGCCCATACAAGATCTATAATATTGGAAATAATAACAGTGTGAGCCTAGAATATTTTATTGAGGTGATTGAAAAGTGTCTTGGCAAAAAGGCAAAGAAAAATTATATGGATATGCAACCAGGAGATGTTCCAAAGACATACGCTGATATAGATGAGTTAACCAAAGATACAGGATTTAAGCCAGTAACAAAAATAGAACAAGGGATTCCCAGGTTTATTGACTGGTATTTGAGTTATTATAATGTAAAAATATAATGGAATTAATTTGGTTGAGTGGTTGAGTGGAAGTTCTTCAACTAAATCAACCAGTTCAACCTGATTTTGGTACTAGAAAATCCTAAACAACAACTTCTATACGGAGGAGTTAATGAATCTCAAGAAGTTAAAGCAACAGCTGCAATCTTCTTTTGATTTGCTAAAACAGAGAGTGGAAGGGGGTGAATTGCCTTCTATTGAGGAGGTGAAGAATTTTTCTAAACTGGCGTCCAGAATGGTTAACTATGCAGAAGAAAAGTGGCAATTTGAGGCAGAAGATTTTGCACATCTGGCAAATCAATTAATATCAGCTGTAAAGACTCAGGATCTGCAAGAAGTATATACCCTTATAAATACTTTAGAAGATTCCAAAAATTATTGTCATAGGTCCTTTAAGTCATAAAAATGAGTAAAGTAATAGCCATAGCCAACCAGAAAGGTGGTGTAGGGAAGACAACCACAGCTGTTAATTTGTCTGCATGTTTGGCTGCATTAGAACGAAAGGTTTTGCTTATTGACCTTGATCCCCAGGCAAATGCAACCAGTGGCTTGGGGATCAAGGCAGATAAAAAAAGAAATATCTATAATGCACTTTTTGATCCTAAATCAAGTAATCATTGTGTGGTTTCTACGGATCTTCCTTTTTTAAAATTAATAGGATCATCTCAAGACCTAGCTGGAGCTGAAGTTGAGCTTGTGGACAAATTGGGAAGGGAATTCTATTTAAAAGATGTGATTAATGAGATAAAACAAAACTTCGAGTTTATCTTGATTGACTGCCCTCCTTCATTGGGCCTTTTAACTGTGAATGCATTATGCGCAGCAACCAAAATCTTGATTCCCCTCCAGTGTGAATATTATGCCTTAGAAGGGCTTACCTATCTTCTCAAAACAATAAAACTCATTAAATCAAGATTAAACTCATCACTTACTATCTTAGGTGTTGTACTAACAATGTTTGATAGTAGAAATAACTTATCAAAGGATGTGGTTAGTGAGGCCCAGAGTTTTTTTGGTGATCTAGTTTTTAAAACCATTATTCCCAGAAACATCAGACTCTCAGAGGCACCAAGTCATGGTAAGCCTGCAATATTGTATGACATAAGATCCAAAGGGGCAATGGCTTATATGGAATTGGCAAAGGAGTTCATCAAAAGAATTATAAAGCCAGAGAGTCGAGGAGCTTAATTTTTATCCTTAATAAAAAACACTCCATAAATTCCCAAAAAAAGCAATGCTTGGTGAGTTTGGGGAGTTAGGATTTATGGGAGAATGCAAGGAAAATGATATTTATTTTATCCCAACGTATGGGAAAAAATGACAATATTGAAGGTTTACGGCATTAAGGGAAAAATTGTCTAATCGGTTATTAGACAGGACTTTCAGAGTTAGTTTAGAAAGTTTTGCTAAAACCCGCATCAATTAAGGGTTTGGAGGACTTCATTAAGTAGAACCCATCATATTTTATTAATTTTTCATTATTTTTTACTGTTTTTTCAAGAAAAATTTATTTTTTTCTCGCAATTGTAGAACTTATCATTTATAATATATTTTTCACAATAAATTAAGGATAAAATCAATAGGCGTTAACGGCTTCCATGAACCTACAATATCTCAAAATGACGTATTAAAAACCATTGAGTATCAAACAAACGAGAATTGGGTTCTACAAACCATCGATCTATAACATCCTAAAATTACTTGATAAGAGAACACAAACTATTACTTATCTCTGAAAGTCAAGTGAAATGAGGAGATAAAACATCTAAAATGATCTAATCTGTCCCTCACCGGGAATTGCTGAATAAAAAATTTTGTGTTTGATTTTTGATAAAAATTAGGTAAAAATAATTTTTGAGTTAAATAAAATACCGTTAGTCCTAAGACCTCCTCCCCAAGTAGACTAATGAGAAAAAGGTTTTAATTCATATGATGGGTTGCATGGAATAGGAGGTACTTACTCACGAAAAAGGAGGATGAAGGAACCCAACCGCAAGCCTGGAAGGCGCGTGTTTTTTGAAAACTATATTAAGGCAGAGATGATCTTACCTAATTAGTGGCTAAAACCGAACATCCCTACTACAATTGAATCGATAAAATGGGAGTAAAAATTATGATTCGCGTTCTATGTGTTGATGACAATCCCCACGACCTCGCCCTTTTAAGAGATGCGTTGGAAAGAGAATCAGAGGGATTTCTCATAATAGAGGCAAAGGACAAGGAGGCTTTTGAAAAGGCCTTGGCTAAAGACGATTTTGATGTGGTAATTACTGATTTCAACATCCTCGGTTTTGAAGGGTTAGAAGTAGTTCATAAAGTCAAGCAAAGGTATCCTGATATACCAGTCATAATTGTTACAGGTACTGGATCAGAGGAAGTGGCAGTTACTGCCCTTAAAATGGGAGCAGATGATTATGTGATAAAAAATCTCTCCCATATAGCGAAATTGCCCCAAACTATCCTGCGTACCATTGAATCTAAAAAGGTCCAAAAAGAATTAAACCAGGAGCGAGAAAATCTTCGCTCTATCATGGAAAATATATCAGACGGTATCCTGGTTGTTGATAAGGATTATACCCTTTTGTATGCAAATCCTGCTGCACATAAGATGTTTGGGAGTCCCAAAAAAGGACTAATTGGTACTACTTTTGGCTATCCAATAACCTCTGAAACACCAATTGACATTGATCTTCCTTTGCGATCTGGTGGACCTGGTACTGCAGAGATGCTCATCACCCACGGTAAATGGAAGGACAAAGATTGCTTTATTGTAGTATTAAGAGATATAACTGAACGTAAAAAAGCAGAAGAAGAATTAGCAAAGGCAAAAAAGGCCGCTGAGGCTGCTAATCAGGCCAAGACGATCTTTTTGGCTAATATGAGTCACGAAATCCGAACCCCAATGAACGCTATTTTGGGTTTTGCTAACCTCCTTAGACAAGATCCATCTTTAACAGAAACTCAACGAACTTATGTGCAATCTATCTGCGATGCTGGCGAGCATTTACTGGCGCTGATCAATGACATACTTGAGATATCACGCATTGAATCAGGCCGTACAGAACTTAAATCTGAAGTATTCTCCCTTCACAACATGCTTGAGAACCTGAAGCTCATGATGGGGGACCAGGCACAGAAAAAAGGATTACAGTTTAATCTTTCCTATCCTAAAGCCTTACCTGAATTTGTAAAAGGAGATAGGCATAAACTCCAGCAAATTCTAATCAATATTATAGGCAATGCCATTAAGTTCACTGAAAAAGGTTTTGTATTAGTGAAAATAAAAGTGGAACCTTCTAATAAGCCTGATAAGTTGAGATTTATTGCAGAAGTTCAGGACAGCGGGCCTGGCATGAGCCGAGAAGAACAAGATAATATTTTCAACCTCTTTGAACAGGGAAGTGTTGGCAAAAGCTTAGGTGGTACAGGATTAGGTTTGAATATTAGCCGTGGTCTTGCCCGGCTAATGGAAGGCGATATCACAGTGGTCAGCGAAAAAGGGAAAGGGAGTACTTTTAGATTTGACGTGTTATTAACTCGTGTTACAAAAGAGACAGAGCCAACAAAAAGCATTCATACCCAAAAAAAGGTAGTTGGACTTGCACCTGACATAGCTCCTCCACGAATATTAGTGGTTGATGATAACCTGGCAAACCGTATCTTGCTTGTGGAGATGCTAAGGCCTATTGGTTTTGAGATTAGGGAGGCAGCCAATGGCCAGGAGGCCCTTGAGATATTTGAGGAGTGGCAGCCTCACTGTGTGCTCATGGATGTAAAAATGCCAGTTATGGATGGATATGAAGCCACACGACGTATCAAGGCCACCAAAGGGGGGCAGTCAACAGTGGTCATTGCTGTAACAGCCAGTATATTTCCCGAAAATAAAGCTAAAATTCAGGATGCTGGCTTTGATGCATTTATTCTAAAACCATTCAAATTAGAAAAAATACTAGACATTCTCAGCGAGAAATTAGGCCTTAAATACATATACAAGTGAAGAAAATGGAAATAAATACTAAAATTTGAAAGGATAGTTTGTTTTAGTGAAGATTTCACCATTATCCACATACCCCGTCTGTGTTTCAGGGTGGGTAACATAAAAATAGTTCCACGAGCTAATTCATCCCCTCATAAAAATTTACTGAAAAATAGTGATACCCATTGCAACGAAAAATAAAATACTCTATAATATAACAAAAGTTATAAAAATACAGGCGCTAACAACAGAAAATACCTAATGTCTAGTCTTGAAAAGGGATCCATTTGCAATTTCTGATAAATGGCTAGCTCCACTTGTTTGAACCATCTGCCCCAACTAAGATGCGTCTTCTCATAGATTTTTTCTTGAGATCCCTTGCCTAAGACCAAAGAGGAAATAGATCGAAAAGAACGTATCTAGATGAAATTAAGGAGTTTTTTTATGGAGAAGTATAACACTTCTGACAAGGATGACCCAAAAAATCAAAGATTGCGTCAAATTGCAGAAAAACAAGCCTCTTTGATGGAAGTTCCAGATCCTTCATCCCTAAGTCCTGAGGATAATATAAGGATTTTTCACGAACTACAGGCCCATAAAATCGAGTTGGAAATCCAGAATGAAGAACTTCGAAACACTCAGGAAGAGTTAGAGAAGTCCAGAGTTCGTTATAAAAAACTATATGATTTTGCCCCAGTGGGCTACGTCACCCTAAACGAAAAGGGGTTGATAATGGAATGCAACCTCACAGTCACCACAATGTTAGGCATAAACCGAATGGAGCTCATAAATAGGCCCCTCTCTAAGTTCATATCACCTGAACATCAGGGCATCTATTCTCTTCGTCGAAAAGCTTTGTTTGAAACAGGCAGGCCCCAGGTATGTGAAATACTAATGCTTAGACAAAATAACCCCCCAATCTGGACACAAATGGAAATGACATTAGGTCATGATTTAAAAGGCAATTGGGTTTGCCTCTGTGGTATTATTGACATTAATGATCGGAAAGAGGCAGAACAAAAACTTCAAAAGATCAATGAAAGACTTTCAGTTCTACATCATATTGACCGTGCAATTCTGTCAGCTAAATCCCCAGAATCAATTGTTCAAGCAGCGCTGGATGGGCTTTGGAAATTGGTGCCCTGCCAACGCATCACAGTTATACAATTTGATATGAAAAAAAATGAGGCTTTGGTTCTAGGTAGTGTTGTAAAAGGCAAATCAGAGGTTGGCAAGGAACTTCGCTTCCCTTTAACGGATATCCATTTGATTGATGAATTCAGACATGGGAAGATTCGTATCTATTCAGATTTGTTAGAATATCCCAAGAAAAAGACTCAAATTTTAAACCAATTAATAGCAGAGGGGATCCGCAATGTTGTCAACATACCTCTGATGTTCAAAAAAGAAATTATTGGGACCCTCAATCTAGGAGCTTCAGTTCCTGGTTGGTTCACTGATGAACATGTAGCTATTGCAAAGGAAGTGGCAATGCAGCTCGCTATAGCCCTGAGGCAGGCATGTTTATATGATCAATTAAAACAATATTCTAAAGAACTAGAATATCGGGTGGCTCAGCGTACACGACAGCTTGAGTGGGCCAACAAGATGCTAGAAGAGTTTGCCTATTCTGTTTCCCATGACCTAAAAACCCCCCTTAGGGCAATATTGGGGTTTACCCAAATTATCGCAAGACGCTATGCAAAGAGCCTAGAGAAGGAAGCACGTCACTATTTTGAAAACATTTTAGAGGCTGCAACCCATATGGAAGAGCTTATAAATGATCTCTTAAAATACTCCAAGCTTGGCAAGAACGCTATCTCGCTAATACCAGTTGAGCTTTCCAAATTGATTGAAGATGTGGTTTCAGAACTGGCAAATAGCGGGGTCACACAAGGAGCAGAAATCATTATTGATCCTGACCTTCCAGTGGTAGAAGGAGATGTCACACTCCTTAGGCAAATCTTTATCAATCTTATAGACAATGCGCTCAAATACCGCAAAAAAGATACTTCACACCGTGTAGAAATAAGGGCAAAAAGAGAAAATAAATCCGCACTTATTGAGGTAAGAGACAATGGTATTGGCATTGAACCAAAATATCAAGAGAAAATTTTTAATATTTTTCAAAGGTTACATAGTCAAAGTGCTTATCCAGGCACGGGCATAGGATTAGCTATTGTAAAAAGGGCTGTGCACTTGATGAACGGGAAAGTGGAGATAGAGTCGACACCTGGAGAGGGAAGTATTTTTAGAGTTAAACTAAAAATTGCAAGGATATAAGGATATTGCTTAAAACAAACTTTATATTTGAATTTTGATAAAAATTGTAGGAAAAAAGTTATATTCAGGTTAGAATGAGATAGACTTATAATTTTTGAAATCTAATGCGTTTTTGTAGGTGCAATCACATGATTAAAAAAGGGAGCATTCTTTTAGTAGAAGACAATCCCATGGATATCGAGCTTACCCTAAATGCCTTTGAAGAGATTCCACTGGATTATGAGATCTATGTGTTAAAGAGCGGAGAAGAGGCTTTAGATTATCTATTTGGTCGTAAAGAATTTTCTGATCGCCAAAAATATCCTTTACCTGATGTTGTGCTGCTGGACATCAAACTTCCTGGCATCAGCGGTATTGATGCCTTAAAAACTATCAAAACCACTCCTATTTTCAAACGGTTACCTGTGATTATTTTTACATCCTCTCAGGAAAAAAAGGACTTGATAATGGGTTATGATTTTGGTGCCAACAGCTATCTTGATAAACCTGTCTCGTTTGAGAACTTTCTAACCTCTATCAGGACTTTTGCTGAATACTGGCTAACACAAAACATCAAACCGCCTTTAGACACAAACAAATTGGAATAACATTATACTTCGCCTTCTTTATGTTAATGACAATTCATATAACATCCCATGTTGAAAGTAATAATCAGCCAGGTACTTTGAATATAATTAAGTTAATTAAATAAATTTTTTTAAAAAGTTAAAAATCATCAAAAAATTCTTGACTTAATCATACTCATATATATAATGACTTTCTGTCCGACGTTCCCCGGTAGCTCAAGCGGCAGAGCGGGTGACTGTTAATCACCATGTTGGCGGTTCAAGTCCGCCCCGGGGAGCTATTTAAGTTGACCTTTCAAAGACTAATTCCACTGAAATTGCTATCTCTTGCCAGGATGGAAAATAAAATCCACCCATTGTTTGTTAAACCATGGTTTGTTAAAGTGATTCAAAAATACCTATATTAAAGCCCTTTCCCTGGGGAATTTATTTTACCATATCCTACTCAACATCTTTCCATTCAGAAAGATATGGCGACCTATATTTGGGTTTAAGTTCCCTATAAGGACTATGAAAATGCATTGAATTTATATTGAATACCCACTATTAAAAAACTTTTTTAGGTTACCCCTCCAATATTTATTGTCAAGTAAGTAGAAGAATAAAAAATGAATTTGATTAAATGAGATAGATACTTACCTTGTTTAAGTCTAATTAGAAGATATCCCAACTTGACAGGATATCTAAGGCTATATATAAAATCAAATTCATTGACGCCATTAACATTTTATTCAGGAAGGTGAGGTTATGAGTTACTTAAAGGATCATGATCCAGAGATATGGAGGGCTATCTCTCTTGAAGAAAAAAGACAAAAGGAGACAATTGAGTTAATTGCATCTGAGAATTTCACATCTCCAGGAGTAAGAGAAGCTGCAGGGAGTTGTTTAACTCACAAATACGCTGAAGGATATCCAGGGAAAAGGTATTATGGAGGATGTTATAACGTAGATATTGTAGAAACCTTGGCCATTGAAAGGGTCAAGGCCTTATTTGGGGCGGAATATGCGAATGTGCAACCACACTCAGGGACGCAGGCAAACATGGGTGTTTATGCCGCATTCCTTGAGCCTGGAGACACCATTTTGGGCATGGATCTGGCCCATGGAGGACATTTAAGCCATGGAAGTAAAGTAAACTTTTCTGGTAGGTTATATAAAAGTTACTTTTATGGAGTAAACAGAGACACACAAAGGATAGATTTTGATCAAGTGAGAGAAGTTGCAAAAAAAGTCAAACCAAAATTGATAATTGCTGGTGCCAGCACCTATCCTAGGGTAATTGATTTTAAAAAATTCAGAGAAATCGCTGATGAGATTGGCGCTTATTTTATGGTGGATATGGCTCATATTGCGGGAATAGTAGCTGCTGGGCTCCATCCAAACCCTGTGAAATATGCACATGTGGTTACATCCACAACCCACAAATCTTTAAGAGGTCCAAGGGGAGGATTTATCCTTAGCACAAAAGAGTTTGAAAAAAAATTAAACTCCCATATATTTCCTGGAATACAGGGTGGTCCTTTAATGCATATTATTGCAGCAAAGGCAGTTGCTTTTAAAGAAGCCCTTGAAGAAGATTTTAAAGAATATCAAAAACAGGTTCTTTTAAATGCCAAGGCAATGGCTGAGGTTTTATTAGAAGAAGGGTTTGATGTGGTTACCAAAGGTACTGACAATCATCTAATTTTAATAGATCTGAGAAATAAAGGACTAACAGGAAAAGAGGCAGAAACTATACTGGAACAAGTTGGTATTACTGTTAATAAGAATGCTGTACCATTTGATGACAAACCACCAACTATAACTTCAGGTATAAGAATTGGATCCCCAGTTATTACCACGAGAGGAATGAGGGAAGATGAAGCACAGACTATTGCTAAGTTTATGATTTCAGCATTAAAACACAAGGACAATGAGACTATCTTGGCCAAAATAAAAAAGCAAGTAAGGGAATTTGCTCTGCAATTTCCTCTTTTTGTCCCTTCCCCTAAATATTATCCAAAGAGTAAGTCCTCATGTGAGAAAATAGCAATAGCCTGATAATTAAGGGAGATACCTAACACCCTGGTTTAATGGTATCTCCCTTTTAAATTTGACCCCGAAAGAATGGTTTGGGATATGATTAAAGATTACTTTTTAGGGGGAGATTATACTTTTTCTTTTCAAGGTAGTTTCCAAGTAAAATAGAGCTAAATATTACAAGGGGTATAGAGACTATAAGTCTGATTATAGTGAATTTTATACCCATAAATGAGGCCTCAAAAATGGTCATAGGGATTCTGCAAATTCCAGCAGCCCCCACGTAAGTAAAAATAACAGAGAGTTTTGCTCCTTTTTTAAATAGGGTATAAGCAACAGGAAATGCTACATACAAGCCACCAACTGTTGTTCCTGCAAGGAGTATCACCCAGAAATAACTCATCATGCCAGAATCTTTACCAAGATGTTTTTCCACTTTTTCTTTTTTGACCCACACTTCAAAAAGTCCAATTAGGATAAATGCACAAGGTAAAATCTTTAGCATCTCTATTGTAAATGTTTTAAAATTTAGTCCTATTTGTTTTCCTGGCTGAAAATCTATTATAAAAGATACTATAATGAATATAAAATAAAAGACAATAAATATGATTTTAATAAAATTGTTTTGTTTTTTCATATCAACTCTCCAAAGAAAAATCCAATTGTAACAGCAACAATGATGCTTATAATAAAGCTGATTAAATTTCTAATAATGGTAACCTTTGCGCCAAAATATTCTTTTTCCACAGGATAACTAAGCACTCCTACCATCATAAGGGTAGTAGTAAAGGCCGCTAACGCCATATAACTTACACCTTTTTTTAATAAAATTCCACACAAAGGATAGGCAATAAATCCTGGCATCAATGTAATAGAACCAAAAATAGAAGCTAATGTTACACTAAAAAAATTATTTTTTGATCCCAAATAATGCATTATCACCTCATCTGGCACTAAAAAAAGTGCTATGGAAACTAAAATGAGCATGATTAAAAAGGCAGGTAATATATTTGTAAATTTTTTGTATGACACTTGAATAGCCTTAATGGTCTTTTTCTTATCAAAAATAAAAGAAATTATAAGTGCCACTATTGTAATACTCAATAAGTAGTAAAACATATAAATCCCCTTTTTATTTTATTGGATAAAACGTTAAACATACCATCCATCTCAAAAGGTACATATCCATCTCATTGATTATATTTTCTTTTGCATAATTTAAATTTGCTCATAAATTTTTTGAATAAATTTTAAAAGTTAAGCTATAAAAGTCAACAAAAATATGTGAAAAACAGCATACTAGTTAGATAAGATCTTTGATGAGACATTGACGTAACGAGTGACACTAACTATCCCTAACTACAAATTTACGTATAGGAGAATATGGAGTCTGGTATCATTTAAAAAGAAGTTTTTTCTCTTCAGCTTTAAATTAAGTAATAACTATACGTTCTCATAAACTTTTTATTTTTTTATTTTTTACCTTGATAATTTTGCAAAATTAGTTAATATATATGTTAAAACTATAATAATAGGAGGTAAAGGGTTATGTCTGTTGTTACCATATCCAGAGGAAGTTATTCCAAAGGTAAAGAGATTGCTGAGAAATTGGCTCAGAGGCTAGGCTATAAATGTATTTCCAGGGATATAATTATTGAAGCCTCAAAGGAGTTTAATATACCTGAAGTAAAATTAATCAGGGCACTGCATGATGCTCCATCTGTTTTAGAAAGATTTACTTACGGTAAAGAAAGATATATAGCTTATATTAGATATGCCCTATTAAATCATGTAAGAAAAGACAATGTTGTGTATCATGGACTTGCAGGTCATTTTTTCTTACAAGGAATTCCACATGTGGTAAAGGTCAGGATAATAGCTAATCTTGAAGACAGGGTTAAAGAGGAAATGAAAAGGGCCAATATATCCGCAGATGAGGCAAGAAAATTACTTAAAAAAGACGATGATGAACGAAGAAAATGGGCACTTGCGCTTTATGGAATAGATACTAATAACTCTAAATTGTATGATGTGGTCTTTCACATAGATACTTTAAAAGTAGATGATGTGGTGGATTTATTGGAGCAAACAGTTAAGAGACCGTGTTTCCAACCAACTGAAGAGTCTCGTAAGATTTTGGAAAATAGATATATAGAAGCAAAGATAGTGGCTAGCCTTGTTGATGAATATCCTCATGTAACAGCAACTTATAACAATGGAAAGGCCTTCATTTCCTTAAAAGTTCATCCATGCAAAGAAGATGAGGCCAGGAAAAAAATCGAGGATATATTAAAAAGAGATGACATACTTAAAGATATTAATTTTGAACTGTTTATAAAGCCTTTGGATATGTATATACCTGATTAAGCTACTTAGCTAAATGAAGTTTGTAGCATTATTTGCATAGGGAAAATTGGAGTTATTTGCCATGGTTAGGAGTAAAGAGTATAATGTTAAAGGTAAATTTTGAACCAAGTTTTGATTGTGCCTGTCCCTTTGTGATGGCCACTATAGGATTTATGATATATGTATTTTAGGTGAATATTTTTAGAGGGTATTGAGTTCTCCCCAAATTATTATTGGAGGGGAGTATTCTTTTACCCTCTTATCTTCCAAATGATCTTACTTCCAAGCTCACCATTTCTTCACTTAGAGCAGGAAATTTTTTTTAAGATATTTTTTAGTTCTCTTCTATTCTTTAATTCCTTTAAGATCCCCGAAAGTTAGCAGGTTCTTTTTCATTTATCCATACATAACTTTTATTATTCTTTAATCTTTTCCATATGCTTTAAAAATTCATTATCAGATGATAGAATTATTGTAGAATTTTGATCAAAAATATTTTTATATGCATCAAAGGATCTTATTAAATCAAAAAACAGACGATCTTGTTTAAAGGCCTGAGCATAGATCTTTGTTGCTAATGCATCCCCTTCACCTTTAATAATCTCCGCCTTTTTATTTGCCTCAGCTAAAATTACTGCCCTTTGCTTTTCAGCTTCAGCTCTTATCTTTGCAGCCTGCTCAGCACCTTCAGATCTGTATTGCTTTGCCTCCCTTTCCCTCTCTGATCTCATCCTTGCATATATTGCCTTTAGATTCTCTGGGGGCAGATCTGTCCTTTTTATTCTCACATCAATTACGTCTATTCCATATTTTTTGAGCTCTTTTTTCACATTTTTGGTAACCTCTGCCATTATTTCGTTTCTTTTAGAGGAGACAATGTCTATTAAATTATATTTTCCAAATGCTACCCTAAGTTCAGAATAGACTATATCATCTAATCTTGTGATGCCACCGTTTATTGTTCTTGCGGTCCTGTAAAAAAGAAGAGGATCATAAATTCTCCATCTCGTGTAATTGTCCACAACTAATGTCTTCTTATCTTTAGTAATCACCTCTGCAGGGGGAGAATCATATTCTAACACCCTATAATCATACTTTTGAACATGCTGAATAAAAGGTAATTTAAAATGAAGACCTGGAGCAACAGATCTTCCTACAGGCTTTCCCAGCTGTAACACTATTGCCCTCTGAGTCTCATCCACAACAAAAAATGATTGGTATAACAAGCCAAGCAAGACTATTATGCCTAAAAACAATCCACTAGATTTATTCATTTTTTCCCCTCTTTCTTTATCTTATCTATATTTCTACTATAATTATTTTTTGTTCTTTCTAACATTGGCAAGATAGGAAGTGCCTTTTTTCCCAATGAATCTGAGACAATAATCTTATTTTTTACTGTCCTCAAAACATGTTCCATGGTTTCAAGATATAATCTTTTGCGTGTAACTAAAGGGGCCTTTTTGTATTCCTTTAACAGGGCTAAAAACCTGGCAGCCTCACCCTGCGCTAGCCTTATCTTTGTCTCTTTATATGCCAATGCCCTATTTACTATTTCTGCTGCCTTTCCTCTTGCCTTTGGAATAATTTCATTCTTATATGCCATTGCCTGATTTATGAGCCTGCTCTTATCTTCCCTTGCAGAGGCCACATCCTTAAATGCATCTAACACTTCTTTAGGAGGATGAACATCCTGAAGCTTTACTGCAACAACCTGAATTCCACTATTGTAATTATCTAAGATTTCTTGAAGAAGTGTAAGTGTCTTATTTTGAATGGAAAACTTCTCTGTTGTAAGCACAGCATTAATCTGATTATTCCCAATTACTGCCCTCATTGCTGCCTCTGCTGCATCTTTTACTGTCTTTTCCTGACTACTTATATTAAAAAGATATGCATATGGATCCTTTATTTTATATTGAACAATAAATTGTACATCAACTATGTTCTCATCTCCTGTGAGCATCATAGACTCTTTTGGAACAGGTCTGTATGTATTTATACCTGTGCCCACATAGGAACTTCTAAACCCTATCTCTATTCTCTTTATACTTGTTACACTTGGAGTAACCACTGTTTCTATTGGATAGGGAAGGTGAAAATGAGGACCAGGTGGTGTTATCCTATTAAAGGCCCCAAAACGTTTAACTACACCAACTTCATCTGGATTCACAATATAAAAACCACTCATAAGCCACAATAAGATAACAGTACCTATCAAAATCTTTCCAAAATTTCCTTTAAAAGAATCAAATGGCAATTTCTCCTTTAACTGAGACAAATCTGGTTTTGGTGATTTACTACTTTTGGCAAATTTTTCCCTTCTTTGTTCTAACTTATCCCAATCCCAATTCACAATCATCCCCCTTTACATCTATATTGAACGTGTTAAGTTTTAAATATTGCAGAATATATAAGGATCGTCAATTAATTTTTCTCTTTAACCTCTTGCTTTCTTATAAAAAGAGATTTAAATAGAACTGAAAGAACCAGAAAAATAAGGAGGGATGCAAGTGAAGGATATAAAAAAAGAAATATTTAGGGCATATGACATAAGGGGCATAGTGGATAAGGATTTTGATGAAGAGTGGGTAGAAGTCTTTGGAAAGACATGTGGTACTTATTTTTTGGAAAAAGGATATAAAAAATGTGTAGTGGGAAGGGACTGCAGACACAGCTCCCCTGCATATCAAAAGGCCTTGGTTAAGGGACTGTTATCTACAGGGATAGATGTTGTGGTCCTGCCAATGGTTCCAACTCCTGTGTTTTATTTTGCAGTAAAATATCTAAAATTAAATTCAGGAGTCATGATCACTGCGAGTCATAATCCACCAGAATTTAATGGATTTAAGGTGTGGGCTGGCGAGGATACAATACACACTACTGAAATAGAAAAATTATATGAGCTTATGAAAAAAGGAGATTTTGCAAAAGGTGATGGCTTTGCAAGTGAATTTAACGTTGTACCAATTTATATAGAAGAAATCGTAAAAGGGATAAAATTAGAAAATCCAGTAAAGGTAGTAGTGGATGGAGGAAATGGGACATCTGGTAATATCTGTAAAGAAATTTTAGAAAAATTAGGCTGTAATGTATATTGCTTATATTGCGATCCTGATCCAGATTTTCCCAACCACCATCCTGATCCCACTGTGTTAGAAAATATCAAGGATTTGAGAAATAAGGTGGTGGAGGTTGGAGCCCATTTGGGCATTGGTTTTGATGGGGATGGAGACAGGATTGGAGTTGTTGACGAAAATGGAGATGTTCTATATGGCGACCAAATACTTGCCATATTTGCCAGGGAGGTACTAAAGGAACATCCAGGTGCAAAGATCATTGGAGAAGTAAAGTGCTCTCACTTGCTTTACAAAGATATTGAAAAACATGGGGGCGTTCCAATTATGTGGAAAACAGGCCACTCTTTAATAAAGGCAAAGATGAGACAAGAGGGTGCTATTTTGGCAGGTGAGATGAGTGGCCATATGTTTTTTGCAGACAGATATTATGGTTATGATGATGCAATTTATGCTGGAGCAAGGCTGATTGAGATAATTTCAAAGGATCCTGAGAAAAAATTGAGTACATATCTTTCAGACTGGCCAAAGACTTATAATACACCAGAAATAAGAATGGATTGTCCTGAAAATATAAAATTTCAAGTGGTGGAAAAGGCTAAGGCCTATTTTAAAGAACATGCCTCAGATGGAGAAGTCATTGACGTAGATGGAATAAGAATCAACTTCAAAGATGGGTGGGGACTTATCAGAGCATCAAATACTCAACCTGTACTTGTCCTAAGATTTGAGGCTGAAAGCGAGCAACGACTTAAAGAAATCAGGGAATTTTTTGAAACACCTTTAAAAAAATGGATTGCTGAGTTGAGTTGATGTTAAGGTTTGGACCAATAAGAAAAGATTCATCACCCCTGGCTGGTCTTCTTAGGACTACGGGGGTGGTTATTGTGTTTTTTATTGCAGGGCTGCTTTTTTGGAAAAATTATGAACATACCCTTGAACAGATCATTAGCAAACAAAATATATATGATGAAACCAAGACCCTAAACAAGTTTCAAAGAAACTTGCTCAAAGATTTTGCAAGGTATCTAAAAAAAACATATGGCATAAACTTTGTTGTAAATATAAGAAAAAAAGAATTAAAATACCCTAAAAATCTGACAAATACCTTATTTATTGGGATTGGGATTGAGAAAAAAGAATGTAAAATATGGTTTCCAGTTTTACTAAAAAAGAGTCTGCCTAAAGATTTTGTGGATTATATGGAAGGCTCATATTGTAAGGAACTTCTTAAAAATACATGGCCTATTGCCCTTGTTAATGGGATAAAATTTATTTATAAAGAGCTTAAAGAACTTGAAAATGAATATAAAAAAACGACAAATTGATAACTTACCCCATGTAATTATTTATACTGATGGTGCATGTCTTGGGAATCCAGGACCTGGAGGATGGGCTGCTATATTAAAATATAAAGAGTTATCCAAAGAAATAAAGGGTGGAGAAGATTTTACTACTAATAATAAAATGGAATTAACTGCTGTGATAAAAGGGCTTGAGGCATTAAACAAAAGATGTAAAGTGGATATATATACTGATTCAAGATATATTCATGATGCTATAAACAAAGGATGGCTTGATAAGTGGCAACAAAACAAATGGAAGACATCCTCTAAAACAGATGTTAAAAATAGAGAGCTGTGGAAAAGATTAATCCAACTTTTACAAAAACATGAGGTAAAAATTCACTGGATCAAAGGACACCATGGACAAAAAGAGAATGAACAATGTGATGAGATCGCAAGGCAAGAGGCAAAAAAAAGAAAAAATCCATGAGAAATTAGGAGAAATAGAAAAGATTATTGGGTATAAGTTTAAAGATAAAAAACTACTAATAACTGCTTTGACTCATTCATCTTATAAAAATGAAAATCCAGAAATAAAAGAACACAACGAGAGACTGGAATTTCTAGGAGACGCAGTTATTGAATTATGTGTTAGTGAGGAACTTGTAAAGAGGTTTCAAAATGCAAGAGAAGGAGAACTCACTAGCACAAGGGCATATCTGGTAAATGAATATGCACTTGCCAGTGTTGCCAGAAAAATTCGATTGAATCAATTTATACTTCTTGGAAAAGGTGAAGAGGCGCAAGGAGGGAGGGAAAGGGATGCGAATCTGTGTGATGCACTTGAAGCACTCATAGGTGCTATATTTTTAGATGGTGGTTATTTAAAAGCAAAAAAATCAGTTCTCTCCTTACTGAAAGACATGTGGCCATCAAAATGTATTGAAAGGGTCAAAAAAGATTATAAAAGTCATCTACAAGAAATAACACAAAAACTCTATAAAGAAAGACCAAAATATATGGTAATAGACAGTTTTGGTCCTGAACATGCTAAATCTTACAAGGTCAAGGTAATTCTACCTACTAATGAAAGTTTTGAGGCAATTGGATCTAGTATAAAAGGTGCAGAACAGCTTGCTGCAAAAAAGGCAATAGAAACATGTATTAAAGATAAATTATAGGCCTATGCTCATATCATACAAATACAATTTTATATTTGTACACATTGCCAAAACAGGTGGAACAAGCATAAGATCTGCATTAACACCTTTACTACTAAAGGATCCTTTTAGGATTATACAATATTTTTTTAATAGAATCAGTGCTATCACAAACCACAAGGCAGGAGTAAAATTTCCAAGACATGCTAAGATAATAGCAGCATATGAGATATTACCAAGAGATGTTTTTAATAAAATGTTTAAATTTGCCTTTGTGAGAAATCCATGGGATCTTCAGGTGAGTTCATATCATCATGTAAAAAGGGAACGCCCACACCTTTTAAAAAATATAAATAGCTTTGAAGATTTTTTAAAATTTAAATTAGAAGAGGATAGACCATACCACTATATACTTGATGCATCAAAAGAACCTCAGTGGTTTTCCCTTATCGATCTCTCAGGGAATTGTCTTATGGATTTTGTTGGAAGATTTGAAAATCTGGAACAAGATTTTCAAAAGGTATTATCAATGCTGGGAATAAATAAAAAAATAACCTTACCCCATAAGAGAAAATCTCAAACAAGAGAAAAAGATTATAGAAGATATTATAATGAAAGATCCTATGAATTAATAGAAAAACATTTTAAAGAAGATATAGAACACTTTGGGTATACATTTTAAAATAAAAAACAGGAGGGAAAATTATGTTTAGTGGAATTATGTTGATCATTGGTTTTGGAATGGTAGGTATGTGTCTATATTTTTTACAAAAAGAACATGGATATACAGATGAAAAATAAAAAAGTGCTTTGTTTTTTCACATACTAACATATTGTTCAGGAAAAATCATGAAAGATCCCTACATGATGCAAAGAATAAAAATGGTGGAAGATCAAATAATAAGACGGGGGATCAAAAATCCTTTAGTGATAAATGCCATGAAAAAGGTCCCAAGGCACATGTTTGTTCCTGAAAACATGATCCATAAAGCCTATGATGACTCTCCTTTGCCCATTGGACATTCTCAAACTATCTCACAACCATACATAGTAGCCTACATGACAGACGCACTACAACTTACAGGAGATGAAAAAATCTTAGAAATTGGAACAGGAAGTGGTTATCAAGCTGCAATATTGGCTGAGATTGCAAGAGAAGTATACACAATAGAACGCATTGATGCTCTGGCAAAACAGGCTGAAAAAACCTTAAATGCATTGGGTTACAAAAATATCCATATACATGTTGGGGATGGGACATTGGGCTTAGAAGAATATGCTCCATATGATGCTATAATCGTGACTGCTGGAGGGCCTTATGTGCCTGAGACATTAATTGATCAACTAAAAGTAGGTGGACGACTGGTCATGCCTGTTGGAGAATATAAATATGGTCAAGATCTAGTGAGAATAACCAAAGGAATTGACAACAAAATCAATAAAGAGACCCTCACAAGTGTCATCTTTGTTCCCCTTATTGGTGAAAAAGGATGGAGCAATTAGACTTAACAAAACTTCCAGAAGGACCAGGGGTCTATCTTTTTAAAGACCAAAATGAAAAGGTGATATATGTTGGTAAAGCAAAAAATATAAGAAAAAGGGTCTCGCAATACTTTTACTCAAAACAAGATTCACCAAAGACAAAGGTACTAGTATCCAAGATAAAAAAGATTGATTTTTTTTGCACACATTCTGAAAAAGAGGCCCTTTTATTAGAATATAATTTAATAAAAAAGTATAGGCCAAAATACAACATCGTTTTAAAAGATGATAAGTCTTATCTACTATTTAAAATTGACTTAAACCATGAATATCCAAGAATAGAAATCACGAGAAAAACACAATACAAATCCAATTGTAAATACTTTGGACCATACACATCAGCAAAGGCTGCAAGGGAAACTTATAAAATTCTAAATACCATTTTTCCCCTAAGAAAATGTAAAGAAACTGTTTTTAAAAATAGGACAAGACCATGTCTGCAATTTCACATAAAAAGATGTCTTGGTCCATGCTGTACTGAAGTAAATAGAGAAGAATACATGGAACTTATAAAAGAAGTTGAACTTTTTTTAAAGGGAAATAGTGATGTGTTAATAAAAAAATTAGAAAAAGAGATGTGGATAGCTGCAGATAAGTTAGAGTTTGAAAAGGCAGCCTTGATAAGGGATAAAATAAAAAAAATAAGATACACTTTAAAAAAACAGAGAGTGATAATCCCGAAAAATATAGATATGGATGTGTTTTCTCTTGATAAAAAAGAAGATCTTATTGGTGTTGGAATCTTACTTATTAGAAATGGAAGACTTATTGATCAAAAAAAGTTTATTTTTAGAGGTGAAAAAATAGAATTTCAATTGTGTTTTCACAATGAACAAGAGGTATATATAGAGATATTACAATCAGTTATGTATCAACTATATAGCCTAAGTTCCATGATCCCTGATAAAATCCTATTGCCTTTTAAACTTGAAAACATGGAAATAAAGGAGTTTTTAAAAGAAAAAAAAGGGAAAAACGTTGCACTACTTTCACCTACTACTAACGAACATAAGGATTTATTAAGACTAGCTAGTTTAAACATCTTTAAAGAGGAGCCAGCTTCACATTTAAAAGAATTAATAAAATTATCAGAAATTCTAAAGCTAACAAATATCCCTAAAAGGATCGAAGTGATTGATGCCTCCCACATTGGAGGAGAATATCCCATGGTAGGTCTTGTTGTAATGGAAGAAGGAGAACTAAAAAAAAATGAATACAGGATCTACCATCTTAAGGAATTAGGAACAACTAGAGACGATTATCTTATTCTAAGAACCTGGGCAAAAAAACGGGTGTCATCAGGTCCTCCCTGGCCAGATCTTCTCATTATAGATGGCGGCAAAGGTCAATTACACGTGGTGGAAAAATCCTTTTTAGAAGAATTAAAAGATATCCCTTTTAAGATCATCTCCATTGCAAAGGGGAAAAATAATGAAGAAGACAGGGTTTATATTTCTCACCGTAAAAATCCATTGCCTCTTAAACCTGGCTCAAAGGAACTTCTTTTAATTAAATTTTTAAGAGACAATGTGCATAGATTTGTCCTATCAAAGACAACTGTTGCAGCAAAAAATAGTCTAGTCACAAGTGAGATAGAAAAAATAAAAGGCATTGGGAAAAAAAGGGCGAAACTTCTTTGGGATGAATTTAAGTCTTTGGATAAACTGCTAAGTGCCTCTGCTCACGAATTAAAAAATGTAAAAGGTATTGGGGAAAAAAGGGCAGAAGAGCTCTTTTTACACTTGCAAAAATTAAAGGAACAGTTTAAATCTTTAAAAAATTAAGAAGAAATGTGGGGTCAGCTGAATGGATATAAAATACGCAAAACCTTTTATTGAAGCCACAATAAATGTGCTCTCAACAATGGCGATGATTACCCCTAAAGCAAAAAAGCCTTATGTAAAAAATAATAATAAGGCATTTGGTGATGTGTCAGGTATAGTGGGTTTTACCACATCAGATGGACTTAAAGGGGTAATGAGTATTTCTTTTTCTAAAAAATGCGCAATACATATAGTAAAAAATCTCCTTAGAGACGATATTCAAAACCTACTTGAAGATGTTCAAGACGCTGTTGGTGAAATCACAAATATGATCTCAGGTCAGGCAAGGGCCAAGCTCGTGAAAATGGGAATCACAGCTCAAGGAGCAACACCAACTGTTATTTTAGGGACAAATCATACAATAGCCCACATTACCCACGATAAAATAATTGCAATTCCTTTCACTACTGAATGTGGAGATTTTGTAGTTGAATTTAGCATGAACAAATAAAAAATAGAAATTATAAAAAAAGGGGTTGGATTATGACAATAGATAAAAACATGAGAATCCTTGTAGTTGATGATTTTTCTACCATGAGAAGGATTATAAAAAACATATTAAAACAACTTGGTTTCACAAATGTGGTTGATGCAGATGATGGAACCACTGCATGGGAAATCTTAAACAAGGACAAAATAGACTTTATTATCTCAGACTGGAACATGCCAAAAATGTCTGGGATTGAACTTTTGAGAAAGGTAAGGGCAAGTGAAGAATTTGCAGACATCCCTTTTTTAATGGTCACTGCTGAAGGTCAGCAGGAGAATGTAATTGAAGCTGTACAGGCAGGGGTATCTAACTATATTGTAAAACCCTTTACTCCTGAGACCTTTGAACAAAAGATCAAAAAGATATTTGAAAAGAAAAAAAATAAAAAATAAAAAGGGCCTAGCTCTGGCCCTTTGTAAAGATCACTTTGTGTCTTTTTATCTCAACTACAACACCTTTTGGAAATTGTATCTTTTTCTCTCCATTAAATTCCACAATACCCTTATCTAAATTATTTAGATTTGAAAAAAGGACACTTCCTTTAGATAGATCCTCCACTATAGCCTTTAGCCATCTTAAACGAATGGTTTTTGAAATGGGCAAAAATTCTGATCTCAGGACAGTGGTATAAGGCCCTTGCCTTTGTTCTTTTTTTCTAAGAGCGTGTAAAACAGAAGAAAAATATTCATCATCAAGCCTTGCAAGTTCCCAAAGATTTTTTATGGATTTTAAAAAATTTGGGTTTTCTTTAATAAATAAAGGTAAAATATTATGTCTTACCCTATTTCTTCTAACATTTAGCTCATAATTGGATAAGTCTTCAACCCACTTGAGATTAACTGCCTTTGCAAAGTGTATCAATCTCTTTTTTGGCACAAAAATAATGGGTCGTAAAATAGATCTCTCTTTTTCGAAGGGTTTCATACCTCCAAGGGTAGGCCAACCTACCCCTCTTAGAAGCCGCATAATAACATCCTCTGCAAGATCATTTAAATGATGGGCTATTGCTATATAGTTTGCTGAGAGTTTCTTCTTTATGCCCTGCAAAAACCTATATCTGATAATTCTTGCGCCTTCTTCAATCCCCCTTTTTGTTGCTTTACAAAAGACTTTTACATCAGAAGATCCACCAAAAAATTCAATTCCTTCTTCATCACATAAGTTCTTTATAAATACAAATTCCTTTTTTGCTTCTTCCCTTAGTCCATGGTTTAAATGTGCAACAACGATCGAAAAACCTAATTTTTGTTTTAAAAGATTTAAAATGGACAAAAGCACCATTGAGTCAACTCCGCCTGAAACTGCTACAACTATTTTTTTATCACACAAATCAATTCCAAGATCATTTACTAAAAAATTTTTTACCTTTAGACAAAGCTTGACTTCAGAAGGTGGTATTTCATTGAAAGATTTAGGAAGCATACTTATGCTTTTATTGTTTTGTCATTGGCATTTAACAGATTGTCTATTAAATCTATAACATAGTTTCTCTGCTCAGTGGTTGCATAAGAGATACATTCACATCTTATCTTTCCTGTTGGTCTTATCAGAAGTTCCACCTTTATCCAATTTTTCCCAAGTTCCACAGAAAATATATATGGCCCACATGTAGTTAAATGTTCTTTTTGTATCTCTGTAAGTAATTCATTGGGAACTTCTATCCAAAAAATATCAGTAATTGGATTCTTAAATCCCCTATCTTTTAAAGACCTTTCAAATTTCTCCAATTCATTTCTGCGCAACTCATCAATAAAATAACTTCTCACCTAAAACCCCCTCTTTTTCTGTAAAGTTTAATACCCCCCATAGTCCAATTAAGATTGCCTCAGCAGCATTGTGGTTTAGAGACTTTGGAGATGAAAGTCCAGAACTGATAATTATGTTTTTTGCATAAACAATAGCTCTCTTTTTCGCCTCCTGAGATTTCATCTCTTTTTTACCAAAAAACTTCTCACGCCAAATATAAGGCTCAACATAATAACATGGCACATTGAGCTTGTTTGCCCAATGAAACCAAGGCCTTCCAAAAATTTTACTGCCTTCAATCACAATGCATTTTATTGGACTTTTACTTGATATCTTATGTAAGATTGTGTATATACCTTTTTTAAGTTTAGTTCTGGTTCCAAAATTATGGGACCAGTACCAAAGGAGTTTTCCATTATCCAAAAAATGGGCCAGGCCTATTTTTATGCCAAGATCAACGCCTATTATGGATTTCACTAAATACTTCCTGCTGTTGATACCTTTTTATGTTTCTTTGCTTATGTTCCCATCTTGTTCAAAAAAGGTATCTATAAATTATCATCAAAATTTCTATAATTCAAACTCTAAATCTCCTTCCTATTATCAAAAAGGGATCGCATCATGGTATGGTCCTAATTTTCATGGAAAAAAGTGTGCCAGTGGAGAGACGTATAATATGTATGCATATACTGCTGCACATAAGACCCTCCCATTTAATACCTTAGTGGAAGTGACCAATTTATATAACAATAAAAAGGTAATCGTGCGTATAAATGACCGTGGCCCCTTTAAAAAAAATAGAATAATCGATTTGTCATATGCAGCTGCAAAAAAGATCAACATGTTAGGTCCTGGTACAGCTCCTGTTGTGTTAAAGGAAATTAAAGCTCCAACAACTAAAAAATATTACTATATTCAGGTTGGATCATTTGAAAGCAAAATAAATGCATATAGGACATACTTTTCACTTAAAAAAATGGGCTTTTACCACGCAGAGGTAAATAAAGTAAAAGTGGGAAACAAACAATTTTGGCGTGTAACTAGTGGAATCTACCATTCCAGAGAGAGGGCAAAAAATGCCCTCTCTAAAATAGGTGCTCGCTATCCCAATGCATTTATTGTGGCTCGTTGAGCTCACTTCTAAACTTTCTAGATATTCTAAATACACATACCCGTCTTGGAGGAAGAGTGATGGTCTCATCAGTCTGAGGATTTCTACCCTTTCTAGCAGCCTTATGATAGCTCTCAAACTTTCCAAAGCCACTTATTAACAACTCTTCATCTTCTTTTATGGCCTCTTTCATAAGGGATATAAGATTATCCACATATTCCTTAATATCCATTTTATTAAGCCCAGTTTTCTCATAAATCTTTTCCACTATTT
>Ga0256842_1000727_pt1 | contig 28600 bp, 21 predicted proteins | sample 4559240metaG_FD_185973 | JGI IMG/M metagenome (GOLD analysis project Ga0256842, IMG submission 185973) | Hydrothermal vent microbial communities from Guaymas Basin, Mexico - 4559-240 | ecosystem: Environmental > Aquatic > Marine > Hydrothermal vents | place: Mexico: Guaymas Basin | collected... | reverse complement strand
TATTATCAACCAAACCGACGAAGCAATTTCCGTTAGCCCTCCTATTGCAGGAAACTATCAATACACATATAATGTTATTGATCATTATGGATGCGCATGGGATACAACTATTACACAAGAAGTATTTCCAACCCCTAATGTTGACTTAGGCCCTGATTTAACTTTTTGTCCTGGTGTAAATTCTCATATTTTTAATGCTCAGAATCCTGGGAACAATTATAACTGGCAAGACGGTTCAAATGCAGCTACATATACAGCACTTGTTCCTGGTGATTATTCAGTAACCGTTTCGAATGGACTTTGTCAAGATATAGACAGTGTTACTATTCAGCCACATACAGGATTTACAAATCAAAAATCACATATCGATGTTTCTTGTTTTGACGGAAATAATGGAGCTGCAAATATTTCAACTACAACAGATTACCCTCCATATTTTTATAATTGGTCCAATGGTCAAACAGGTGAACAAGCTGAAAATCTAATTATTGGGGAATATTACGTAACTATTACCGACAATGCAGGTTGCCAATCTTTAGACACCATAATGATAAATCAACCAACTCAACTAGAAGCTAGTCATATATCAACTGTCATCTCTTGCTTTGGTGGAGACGATGGTGAAATAAATCTTTCTGTTTCTGGTGGAATCCCTAACTATACTTATATTTGGGATAATGGACATTATACTCAAGATTTATCGGGATTAACAGCTCGAACTTATAGAGTAACAATTACAGACAATAATGGCTGTTCAATAACTCACGACATTCCCGTAGCCCAAGCAGATGAAATTACTACAGACTTACCTAATGATCATTATTATTGTAGCGAAACAGAAGAAATATTATCTTCGTCGGCAACTGGGGGAAATGCTCCATACACCTATAATTGGTCCACAGGAGAAAGTATCGAAACTATTTCCATTACTCCTATCGAAAATACATTATACCAAGTTACCATTACAGACTCTAAGAATTGTAAGAAAGTTGACTTTGTAAATATTTCAGTTTACCCAGATTTAGAGTTGGTCTTTTCTTCGCAAGAAGATACAGTTTGTCCTGGAGAAAGCACTTTAATAAATATAAATGTACAAGGAGGAAGTGGCTATCCGTACACTTCCATTTTGAATGGAGAAAACACAAGTTTCCCAATAATAGTTTCCCCAATAAATAATGAAACTTACCAAGTTAACGTTTCTGACAATTGCTTTCATAGCATTAGCAAAACTTTAACATTATTCAACTATCCAGTTCCTAGCATTTCATTTAGTGCAGATTTTATTGAAGGTTGTCCTCCTCTAACTGTTCAGTTTAACGAAACAAACAACGATAACAAGTCGCAATACATTTGGGAATTCTCTAATGGTATAAACACCCCAAATACAGCTGTAGAGCACAACCCAAGTCATCAGTTTACAGAATCTGGGATTTACGATGTTAATTTAAAAGTAACCAATCAATTTGGTTGTTTTAGCAGATTTACCAAACAACAAATGATTTTAATCTATCCTAAACCTACTGCTAAATTTATTGCCAGTCCAGATATTACTACTATTATCCACCCTTCAGTAAGTTACATCAATAAATCAGTAAATGCATCTGCATATATTTGGGATTTTGGTGATGGACAATTTTCTGACAGTGAAGCTCCTAATTATGAATTCAAACATGTTGGAGATTACAACAGCTCGCTAATAGCGATTTCCGCAAGAGGTTGTACAGATACAACTCAGATATTAGTAAAGGTTAAAAACGAATTTACTTTTTATGCTCCCGATGCATTTACTCCTGATTTTGACGGGAAGAATGAAACTTTCACGGTTTTCGGAAATGGAATAGATAATGACAATTTTTTACTACAAGTATATAACAGATGGGGAATGCTTATATTTGAGAGCACAGACATAAATATAGGTTGGGATGGAAAAGTAAACGGATCCCATAAAGTTGCTCCAGTTGCTTCTTATCAATGGATCTGTGTTTATAAAGATATTAATGGTATCCAACACGAAAAATCGGGAGATGTTAGCTTAATACGATAACTTATTACGTTCAAAAAACATATTTTTAATTAGGGTTCAGTTTAACTGAATCCTTTTTTCTATTTTTGAGAATAAATTTTCCTATAATATGACATATATTCTATCCCTTGACCAAGGAACCAGTAGTTCAAGAGCCATTATTTTTGATAAAGAAACAAATATTGTAAATCTGGAACAAACAGAATTTAAACAATATTATCCTAAGCAAAACTGGGTAGAACAATCTCCAATAGAAATTTGGGAAAGTCAACTTGAAGTAGCAAAGAAAGTCATAGAAAATAATCAAGAAAAAATTCATTCCATAGGTATTACTAACCAAAGGGAAACAACCATTATTTGGGACAAAAATACAGGGAAAGCCATCTATAATGCTATTGTATGGCAAGACCAAAGGACTAATAAACGCTGCGATTTTCTAAAACAAGATTTTCAAGATATCATTCATAAAAAAACAGGTTTAATTATCAATCCTTATTTCTCGGCAAGTAAAATTGAGTGGATTTTAAATCATATAGAAGGAGCTCGGCAAAAAGCTGAACAAGGCGACATTATTTTTGGTACAGTAGACACTTGGTTGGTATGGAACTTAACCAAAGGCAAACTGCATATTACTGACGTATCAAATGCATCGCGAACTATGCTCTTTAATATTAATACTTTAGAGTGGGACAAAGAACTATTAGAACTTTTTAATATCCCAGAATCTATTTTACCCAAGGTTGTCTCATCTAGCGAGATTTATGGGAAAACTCATGCCGATATTTTGGGGAAAGCAATTCCTATTTCTGGAATTGCAGGTGACCAACAAGCTGCACTTTTCGGGCAAACTTGTTTCGATGAAGGTATGATAAAAAATACTTATGGGACAGGCTGTTTTATACTAATGAATACAGGGAACAAACCCAAATTTTCTAGCAATGGTTTGTTAACGACTATCGCATGGAAAACTAATGGACAAATTACTTATGCACTCGAGGGAAGCATATTTATGGCGGGAGCAGCCATTAAATGGCTCAGAGATCAACTTCAAATAATAAATAGTGCCTCAGAGACAGAAGAATTAGCGCTTTCGGTTAGTGATAATGGAGGAGTATATATTGTGCCTGCATTTTCTGGATTAGGGGCTCCTTATTGGGATTCCGATGTAAACGGAACTGTAAAAGGCTTAAAATTATCAACCTCAAAAGCTCATATTGTACGCGCTACTTTAGAGTCCATCGCTTACCGAACCAAAGATATCCTAAATTTAATGGAGGAGGAATCCAAAATTAATTTACTCTCTTTATCCGCCGATGGAGGAGCTTCATCAAACCAATTTTTAATGCAGTTCCAATCTGACATTTTAAACATTGATATTAATCTACCAAGAAACACTGAAACAACAGCTTTAGGGGCTGCATACTTATCTGGCTTATCAACCGGATTCTGGACATTAAAAGATATTCAGGAAAAGCATAAAATTAATAAAACTTATCAACCCAATATGATTCCCCAAGATAGAGCTAAATTATTTACCGAATGGAAAAAAACAGTTCAGAACTTGATATTGTCAAAATAATGAAGCCTTCTATTTGCAATAGTATATTTTTCATAATCAACATTCTCAAGGCATCCCTTATTGCGACAGCGTATAAAGGCTAATTTTATTAGATTGATACCATCATTTGATGATTAAATATTTCGAATGAGATTAATGCAAAAAAAAGTCTCAAGATAACTTGAGACTTTTCTAATTTATTGAAAAAATAGTATTATGCCTGTCCTTTTGGACCTCCAAAATTTAAAGGCATTGCCGGAGTTGCATCTACTTTTATGTTTCCATTTAAAGATTCAAACTTTCTAATGTTGTCTTGTAAAGCCAACATTAATCTTTTAGCATGTTCTGGAGTCATTACAATTCTTGACTTCACTTTTGCTTTTGGAATACCAGGCATCATTCTTACAAAATCAATTACAAATTCAGAATGAGAATGCGTAATGACTGCCAAGTTTGAATAAGTTCCTTCTGCAATAGCTTCGTCCAGCTCTATATTAATCTGTTGATCTTTCTTAATTGAATCCCCCATAACTATTCGTCTATTTCTGTTTCCTTAGCACTAACTAAAATATTATTGAAAACTCTGGCTCCAGTACCTGCTGGAATTTTATGTCCAACAATTACATTCTCTTTCAAACCTTCAAGACCGTCAACTTTTCCTTTAATAGCTGCTTCATTAAGAACTTTAGTTGTTTCCTGGAAAGATGCTGCAGAAATAAAACTCTTTGTTTGTAAAGCAGCCCTTGTTATTCCTTGTAACATCTGAATAGAAGTTGCAGGAACCGCATCTCTAGCCTCAACGAGTGCCATATCCTTACGTTTCAATTGAGAATTCTCATCTCTTAATTGACGAGCACTAATAATCTGACCTGCCTTTAAATTTTCTGACTCTCCTGGATTTTCGACAACCTTCTTACCATAAATAGCATCATTTTCTTCAACAAAATCCCATTTATCAATAATCTGCTTTTCTAAAAACTTAGTATCTCCAGGATCCTCGATATTGACTTTACGCATCATTTGACGAACAATAACCTCAAAGTGTTTGTCGTTAATTTTCACACCTTGTAATCGGTATACATCCTGAACTTCATTAACAATATATTCTTGCACTTTTGTAGGTCCTTGAATAGCTAATATATCAGCTGGAGTAATAGCACCATCAGATAAAGAAATTCCTGATCTAATAAAATCATTTTCTTGTACAAGTATTTGCTTAGATAATGAAACTAAATATTTCTTAATCTCTCCAGTTCTAGAAGTAACAATAATTTCTCTGTTACCACGCTTAATTTTACCAAAAGTAACCTCTCCATCGATTTCTGATACTACTGCAGGATTAGAAGGATTTCGAGCTTCAAACAACTCAGTTACACGAGGCAAACCTCCTGTAATATCACCAGCCTTACCAACAGCTCTTGGAATTTTAACAAGAATTTCTCCTTGCTCTATCTTTACATTATCTTCAACAACAATATGAGCACTTACTGGTAAGTTATAGGTTCTTAATACATCTTTAGATTTACTAAGAATCTGTAATTCTGGATTTTTAGTTTTATCTCTAGTTTCTGTAATTACTTTTTCTGTAAAGCCAGTTTGCTCATCAGATTCATCTCTATATGTAACTCCATGAATCAAGTTTACAAAATTTGATTTACCAGAAGTTTCAGCAATTATTACAGCATTATAGGGATCCCACTCACAAATTAATGTACCTTTCTTAACATCTGTATTATTTTCAATAAACAATTGAGAACCATAAGGAATCGTATGTGTAGATAAAACGATTTTTGTTTTCTTGTCAATAAATTTTAGCTCTCCCATCCTACCAATTACTATTGTAGAAATCTCGCCTTCTTTATTCTTATGCTCAAGAGTTCTTAACTCGTCTATTTCCACATAAGAATCATGGCTAGCCATAATGCTTGAATTTGTACCAACATTACCGGCTGTACCACCTACGTGGAATGTACGAAGTGTTAACTGTGTACCTGGTTCACCAATAGACTGCGCTGCAATAACTCCTACAGCTTCACCTATTTGGACTTTTCGTGCAGTTGCCAAGTTTCTACCATAACATTTGGCACAAACTCCTTTTCTAGATTCGCAAGTTAATACGGATCTTATCTCTACCATTTCTACAGGAGAGTCTTCAATCTTTTTAGCTATTTCCTCATTAATTAACTCACCAGAAGCTATTAATAACTCATCATTAAGTGGATTAATTACATCATGAACACTTGTTCTTCCAACTATTCTTTCATAAAGAGATTGAACAACATCTTCATTTTTCTTAACAGCAGTTGCTTCTAAACCTCTTAATGTTCCACAATCATCGTGTGTAATAATTACATCTTGAGCTACATCAACTAATCTTCGAGTTAAATATCCTGCATCAGCGGTTTTTAGAGCTGTATCAGCCAAACCTTTACGAGCACCGTGAGTAGAAATAAAATATTCTAATACAGAAAGACCTTCTTTAAAGTTTGAAAGAATTGGATTCTCGATAATTTGCCCTCCAGTTGCTCCAGACTTTTGTGGTTTTGCCATCAAACCCCTCATTCCCGATAACTGACGAATCTGTTCTCTAGATCCCCTTGCTCCAGAATCTAACATCATAAATACAGAATTAAATCCTTGATTATCAGCTTTCATCTGATTCATCAAAGTAGTCGTTAGGTCAGCGTTTACATGTGTCCAAATATCAATAATCTGATTATAACGTTCGTTGTTAGTAATGAATCCCATATTATAATTATTCAAAACTTCTTCAACCTGGTCATAACCATCTTGAACCATTTTTTCTTTTTCTTTCGGAATTACAATATCTCCAAGGTTAAATGATAATCCACCTTTAAAGGCCATTTCATAACCCATATTCTTAATATCGTCAAGAAAATTTGCAGTTATCGCAGTTCCTGCTTTATGCAAAACAAGATCGATAATATCTCTTAAAGATTTTTTTGTTAAAACTTCATTAATATATCCAACCCCTTTTGGTACGTGTTCATTAAACAAAACTCGTCCTGTTGTAGTTTCAATTATTGTTTTAACATTTTCACCTTTTTCATTGTAAGGATAAAGAACTTTTATTTGTGCATGAATAGCTAAAGCCTTTTCATCATATGCTATACGAACCTCTTCTGGAGAATAGAATGTTAACCCCTCTCCTTTAACTCCTTTTCTAATTTTAGTAATATAATATAATCCTAAAACCATATCCTGAGATGGAACTGTAATAGGAGCTCCATTTGCAGGATTCAAAATATTATGAGACCCTAACATCAACATTTGAGCTTCCAGTATAGCTGCGTTTCCTAAAGGTAAATGAACAGCCATCTGGTCACCATCGAAATCGGCGTTAAAAGCGGTACAGGCCAATGGGTGCAATCTAATAGCTTTACCCTCAATTAATTTAGGTTGGAAAGCTTGAATACCCAATCTGTGCAAAGTTGGTGCACGGTTAAGTAATACAGGGTGTCCTTTTAATACATTTTCAAGAATATCCCAAACTACAGCGTCTCTCCTATCAATAATTTTCTTTGCAGATTTTACAGTTTTAACAATTCCTCTCTCAATTAATTTTCTAATGATGAAAGGTTTATATAATTCTGCTGCCATATCTTTTGGAATACCACATTCATGCATTCTCAAATCTGGTCCTACAACAATAACCGAACGTGCAGAATAATCAACACGTTTACCTAATAAATTCTGACGGAAACGTCCTTGTTTACCTTTTAAGCTATCACTTAAAGATTTTAATGGCCTATTTGCATCAGTCTTAACGGCATTTGCTTTTCTTGAATTATCGAATAAAGAATCTACAGATTCTTGAAGCATACGTTTTTCATTACGTAAAATAACTTCAGGAGCTTTAATAGCAATTAATCTCTTTAATCGATTATTTCTAATAATTACTCTACGGTATAAATCGTTTAAGTCAGAAGTAGCAAAACGACCTCCATCTAGAGGAACTAATGGTCGTAATTCTGGTGGAATAACAGGTACAATTTTAACAATCATCCACTCAGGCTTATTTCTATCTTTTGATGCTCTAAACGCTTCGATAACTTGTAAACGTTTTAATGCTTCATTTTTTCTTTGTTGAGAAGTTTCTGTATTTGCTTTATGACGCAAAGTAAAAGACAATTCATCTAAATCTACTTTTTGTAATAAAACATATAGAGCTTCTGCACCCATTTTAGCAACAAACTTTTCTGGATCAGAATCTTCTTTATAATAATTATCTTGAGGAAGAGCTTCTAGTATGTCTAGATATTCTTCTTCTGATAAAAAGTCTAAATATTGTACTGGTTCACCCTCTGCATTTACAGCATTTCCTGGCTGAATAACAACATACTTTTCATAATAGATAATTGAATCTAATTTTTTAGTTGGTAAACCTAATAAATATCCAATTTTATTTGGAAGAGAACGGAAATACCAGATATGAGCCACAGGAATTACTAATTCAATATGTCCCATTCTTTCTCTACGAACTTTCTTTTCAGTAACCTCAACACCACAGCGATCGCAAACGATTCCTTTATAACGGATTCGCTTATATTTACCACAGTGACATTCATAATCCTTTACAGGACCAAAAATCTTTTCGCAGAAAAGCCCTTCTCTTTCAGGCTTATAAGTTCTGTAATTAATAGTTTCGGGTTTCATTACCTCACCATGAGATCGCTCTAATATCTCCTCTGGAGATGCTAAACCAATTCTAATTTGAGAGAAACTAATACTTTTATGCTTATCCTTTCTAAATGCCATTTCAAGGAATTATTTAAATGATTAAAAGGAACAGCTTTAATAAGCTGTTCCAAAAAAATATTATTCTTCTAAGCTAATACTTAGACCTAATCCACGTAATTCGTGCATCAATACGTTAAATGATTCTGGAATACCTGGTTTAGGCATATTATCACCTTTAACAAGTGCCTCATATGTTTTAGCACGTCCATACACATCGTCAGACTTAACAGTCAAGATTTCTTGAAGTATATTCGCTGCACCAAATGCTTCCAATGCCCAAACTTCCATTTCTCCAAAACGCTGACCTCCAAAATGAGCCTTACCTCCAAGGGGCTGTTGCGTAATCAATGAATATGGTCCTATTGAACGCGCATGCATTTTATCATCAACTAAGTGACCTAATTTAAGCATATAAATAATACCTACTGTCGCTGGTTGATCGAAAGGTTCACCCGTTCCTCCATCGAGAAGATAAGTTTTACCAAAATCGGGAACAACTTTTGCTTTTCTTGTATATTCTGTAATTTGATCTAAAGAAGCACCATCAAAAATTGGAGTAGAGAATTTCAATCCTAACTCATCACCGGCCCATCCCAGAACTGTCTCGAATACCTGTCCAAGATTCATACGAGAAGGTACCCCTAGAGGATTCAATACAATATCTACAGGAGTTCCATCTTCTAAGAAAGGCATATCTTCTTGTCTAACAATGTTAGACACAATACCTTTATTTCCGTGACGACCCGCCATCTTATCACCAACTTTCAACACACGTTTTTGTGCAATATAAATCTTTGCAAGTTTAATAATTCCAGTAGGTAACTCATCCCCAACAGTTAAATTAAACTTTTTACGCTTAGCCTCACCTTCCAATTCCTTAAAACGCATAAGGTAATTGTTAAGCAATCTCTTTATCAATTCATTCTTATCCTTATCTGTTGTCCATTTTGCAGGATCAATATTTAGATAATCTATTTCTTGAAGTGCCTTTAATGTAAATTTAGTTCCTTTAGCAATAATATCTGTTCCTAAGTAATCTTTAATTCCTTGGGATGTTTTACCATTTACTAATGAAAATAATTTTTCTACTAAGATAGATCTTAGCTCAACTAGTCTTACATTTATTTCTTCATCAATTCGTTCTAATAAAGGCTTTTCTAATTTTTTAAGTTTTCTATCCTTATTAGCTCTAGCAAATAATTGTTTTCCAATAATAACACCTCTCATTGATGCCGATGCCTTTAAAGAAGCATCTTTAACATCACCAGCTTTATCACCAAAAATAGCACGAAGTAATTTTTCTTCTGGAGAAGGGTCTGACTCTCCTTTAGGAGTAATCTTTCCAATTAAAATATCACCAGGCTTAATTTCTGCACCAATTCTAATTAATCCATTCTCATCAAGGTCTTTGGTTGCTTCTTCATTTACATTTGGAATATCCGAAGTTAACTCCTCAACACCTAACTTTGTATCTCTAACTTCTAAAGTATGTTCAGAAATATGAATAGAAGTAAAAATATCTTCTCTCACAACTGTTTCTGAAATTACAATAGCATCCTCAAAGTTAAATCCTTTCCAAGGCATAAAAGCCACCTTCAGATTACGTCCAAGGGCTAAATCACCAGCTTGAGTTGCATAACCTTCAGACATAATATCACCTTTAGAAACTTTTTGTCCTTTTTTAACAATTGGGACTAAATTCTGACAAGTATTCTGATTTGTTTTTCTGTATTTAGGAAGGTTATAAGTTTTAAAATCATCATCAAAACTTACAAAACGTTCACTTTCTGTACGTTCATATTTTACAATAATTTTAGTTGCATCAACATAATCAACAACACCTTCTTTTTCGGCAACGATCTGAACTCTAGAATCTCGGACTACGCCTCGTTCAATACCAGTTCCTACAATTGGAGCCTGAGCTCTAAGAAGAGGCACAGCCTGACGCATCATATTTGACCCCATCAAGGCACGGTTTGCATCATCATGTTCTAAAAAAGGAATTAATGAAGCTGCAATTGAAGCAATTTGATTCGGTGCAACATCCATCATATGAATATCCTCAGGTGAAGAAATAGGGAAGTCTCCTTCATATCTTGATTTAATTCTACTACCTAAAAATTTTCCTTTTTTATCTATTACAGCATTGGCTTGAGCAATAACTAAACCTTCCTCTTCCTCTGCACTTAAATAAACAGTATTAGAATCATTAAGATTAACAACTCCTGTTTCAACTTTTCTATAAGGGGTCTCAATAAAGCCTAATTCATTAATCTTTGCAAAAACACAAAGTGATGAAATCAAACCAATATTTGGTCCCTCTGGAGTTTCAATAGGACAAAGTCTACCATAATGAGTATAATGAACATCTCTAACCTCAAAACCGGCACGTTCTCTAGATAATCCTCCTGGTCCAAGTGCCGATAATCTTCTTTTATGAGTCATTTCGGCTAATGGATTGGTTTGATCCATAAACTGAGATAACTGATTAGTTCCAAAGAAAGAATTTATTACCGATGACAAGGTTCTAGAATTAATCAAATCTACAGGGGTGAAAACTTCGTTATCTCTAACGTTCATTCTTTCACGAATAGTTCTAGCCATACGAGATAGACCAACTCCAAATTGATTTCCTAATTGTTCTCCAACAGTTCTTACACGTCTATTACTCAAATGATCGATGTCATCGACATCTGTTTTATCATTAACTAATTTAATTAGATTTTTAATAATCTCAATAATATCTCCCTTAGATAATACTTTAAGATCTACATCTGTATCTAAACCTAATTTTTTATTTATTCTATAACGTCCAACATCACCTAAATCATAACGTTTTTCTGAAAAGAATAATTTATCGAATACATCACGAGCAGTTGCCTCATCAGGCGGCTCAGAGTTTCTTAATTGTCTATAAATATGTAAGACAGCTTCTTTTTCTGAGTTACATGGATCCTTTTGCAAGGTATTATATATTATTGCAAAATCTGCAGTATTAACATCTTCTTTATGTAGGAGAATTGTTTTAGCACCAGACTCAATAATTTGTTCAATATGATCTTTTTCTATAATGGTTTCTCGATCGATAACAACTTCGTTACGTTCTATTGAAACTAATTCTCCAGTATCTTCGTCGACAAAATCCTCAATCCAAGATTTAAGAACTCTAGCGGCTAATTTTCTACCTACTATCTTTTTTAATCCCGTTTTTGATACTCTAATCTCATCTGCAAGATCAAAAATTTCTAAAATATCTTTATCACTTTCGTAGCCAATTGCTCTTAACAAAGTAGTTACTGGTAATTTTTTCTTACGATCAATATACGCGTACATAACACTATTGATATCAGTAGCGAATTCAATCCAAGAACCTCTAAAAGGGATTATTCTTGCAGAATATAGCTTAGTACCATTTGCGTGCATACTTTGTCCAAAAAACACACCGGGTGACCTATGTAATTGAGAAACGACAATACGTTCAGCACCGTTTACAACAAAGCTACCACTTGCGGTCATATAGGGTACTGTTCCAAGATATACATCTTGAATTACGGTTTCAAAATCTTCGTGATCTTCGTCTGTACAATATAATTTTAACTTAGCTTTTAATGGAATGCTATAAGTTAAACCTCTCTCAATACATTCATCAATAGAATATCTTGGAGGCTCTACAGAGTAATCCAAGAATTCTAACACAAAATTATTTCGTGTGTCTGTAATTGGGAAATTCTCAGCAAAAACTTTATATAGACCTTCGTCTTGGCGTTTTTCTGAGGAAGTGTCTTGTTGAAAGAAATCAACAAATGATTTTAATTGGACTTCTAAGAAATCAGGATAAACCAATTTCTTTTCTATCGAGGCAAAATCAATCCTATCGTTACTTTTTATCGACATTTTTGAGATATTTAAAGAACTTAAAAAAAATAACAACAAAAGGTTTAGAACCTAAAAATAGGTTCTAAACCCTCAAATCATCGTATTATGTATACAATTATTTAAGCTCAACTTCAGCTCCAGCTTCTTCAAATTTTGCTTTTAAAGATTCAGCTTCCTCAATAGAAACTTTTTCTTTAACAGCTTTAGGAGCTTCGTCTACAATAGCCTTAGCTTCTTTTAATCCAAGACCTGTAAGTTCTTTTACTAATTTTACAACTTGTAATTTAGCACCACCTGCACTAATTAATACAACGTCGAATTCTGTTTGCTCAGCAGCACCTTCGGCACCACCAGCAGCAGGACCTGCTACTACAGCTGCTGCTGCAGCTGGCTCAATTCCGTACTCATCTTTAAGTACTTCAGCTAACTCATTTACTTCCTTAACAGTTAAATTTACTAATTCTTCTGCCAATTTTTTAACGTCTGCCATCTTTATAAAAATTTATTTATTTCGAAATTTATTTAATTATTATTCTGCTTTCTCTTGTAAAGTTTTCACAAGTCCGCCAATAGTGTTAGGCGCTGATTGCAGTGCACCAAGTACATTTTTGATTGGTGATTGAAGTAATCCAATGATATCTCCAATAACTTCCTCTTTAGATTTTATACTTGATAATACATCAATCTGGTCATCCCCAATGTAAATTCCATCTTCAACAAAAGCTCCCTTTAATAAAGGTTTTTCAGTTGATTTACGAATTTCTTTAATCATCTTAGCTGGTGCATTACCAGTCTGAGTAAACATGATTGCTGTATTTCCTTTTAATACATCGTAGAGTCCTTCAAATTCTCCGTCTGCTTTTTCCATAGCAATTCTGACAAGAGTATTTTTAACAACTTCCATTTGGATGCTGTTTTCAAAACATTTACGACGTAAATTAGATGTGTCCTCTGCATTTAAATCTGATATATCTGTCAAATAAAAATGTGCATTTTCATTGATTTTTACAATCAAACTATCTATTAGTTGTGCTTTGTTTTCTTTATTCATCGCATTAACATTTTAAAGTTTAATTGATTTAGTATCAATTTTAATACCTGGACTCATAGTACTTGAAATATAAACGCTAATCATATAAGTACCTTTAGCAGCAGTTGGTTTCAACTTGTTAATGGTATTTAAGAATTCTTCAACGTTTTCTTCAATTTTCTCAGCTTCGAAAGAAACTTTACCTACAGAAGTATGAATAATACCGAACTTATCGACTTTAAAATCGATTTTACCAGCTTTTACTTCTTTTACTGCCTTTCCAACCTCCATGGTAACTGTACCACTTTTAGGGTTAGGCATTAAACCTCTAGGACCTAATACACGACCTAATTTACCAACTTTAGCCATAGCTGATGGCATTGTAATAACAACGTCAAAATCAGTCCAACCTTTGTTGATTTTTTCAATTTGGTCATCCATACCAACAAAATCGGCTCCAGCTTCTTTAGCTTCTGCTTCTTTGTCTGGAGTACATAATACTAACACTTTAGTATCTTTTCCTGTCCCATTTGGTAAAGTAACGATTCCTCGAACCATTTGATTAGCTTTACGAGGGTCTACACCTAATCTAACTGCAATATCAACAGATGCATCAAATTTTGTATAATTAACCTCTTTGATTAATTTTGATGCTTCTTGAATTGAATACAGTTTTTCAGCGTCAACCTTATCGTTAGCTACTTTTTGCTTTTTAGATAATTTAGCCATTTGCCTCTACCTTTTAATTAATATCCTCTGGAAAATCTCCACTAATTTTTAGACCCATACTCCTTGCTGTACCAGCAATCATACGCATAGCTGAGCTTGTCTTAAATGCATTTAAATCTGGCATTTTATCATCAGCAATAGCTTTAATTTGGTCCCAATTTACAGTTCCTACTTTTTTACGGTTGGATTCTGGAGATCCCGATTTAATTTTGGCGGCTTCTAGCAATTGTACAGCTGCAGGTGGTGTCTTGATAATAAAATCAAAAGACTTATCGTTATACACAGTTATTACAACTGGTAAAACTTTTCCGGCTTGCTCCTGAGTTTTAGCATTGAATTGCTTACAAAACTCCATAATGTTCACCCCTTTTGCACCTAATGCAGGTCCTACGGGAGGTGAAGGATTAGCAGCGCCACCTTTAATCTGTAGTTTAATAAAACCTTCTACTTGTTTCGCCATAATATTAATAAATATTTCAGATTGAATTAATTTTCTTTTTCAACCTGTAAAAAACTTAACTCTACTGGTGTTTTTCTGTTAAAGATTTTGACAGTAACCATGAGTTTTTTCTTCTCATTATCAACTTCTTCAATAACACCCGAGAAACTATTGAATGGACCGTCAATACACTTAACGGTTTCTCCAACAAAATATGGAATTGTAATTTCTTCAGAGCTTTCAGAAAGTTCGTCAACTGTTCCTAAAATTCTTTTAACCTCTGCAGGTCGCAACGGAACAGGGTCTCCCCCTCTTTCTTCTCCTAAAAACCCAATAACACCTGTGATACCTTTGATGACATGAACAACTTCTCCCGCAAGATTAGCTTCAATCATGATATATCCTGGAAAAAAATTTCGCTCTTTGCTTATCTTTTTTCCATTTCTTATCTGATACACTTTTTCCTTTGGAATAAGTATTTGAGCAACTTGGTTCTGTAAATTAAAAGCTGCAACTTCACTTTCGATGAATTCCTTCACCTTGGTTTCTTTACCGCTTATTGCGCGAACCACGTACCATTTTTTATCAATTTCACCCATCGCCGACAAATGTTAAAACGAATTGTAAATTACTTCCATAGCATTGCGGAAAGAGTAATCCATAAGTGCAATTATTATCGCAATCATGAAGGAAGCAACCATTACCACAATACCACTACTTTGTAAATCTTTCCAAGAAGGCCATGTTACTTTATGAACCAACTCATTATAAGATTCTTCAAAATAAATTTTTATTTTATTCATACTAAAAAAAATTTGCACGGGCGGAGAGGCTCGAACTCCCGACCTACGGTTTTGGAGACCGTTGTTCTACCAACTGAACTACACCCGTGTAAATACCTCCTCTATTTCTAAAGGAAGATATTCTAATAATATTTATTCTACAATATCAATTACTTGACCAGCACCAACTGTACGACCACCTTCACGAATAGCGAAACGTAATCCCTTATCAATTGCAACTGGAGTAATCAATTCTACTGTAATAGTTACATTATCACCTGGCATAACCATTTCAACTCCTTCTGGAAGTTTAATTTCACCAGTTACATCTAATGTACGTAAATAAAACTGTGGTCTATAATTATTATGGAAAGGAGTATGACGTCCACCCTCTTCCTTTTTCAATACATAAACTTCAGCTTTGAATTTTGTATGAGGAGTAATTGAACCTGGCTTAGCTAATACCATACCACGCTTAATTTCTGCTTTATCAACACCACGAAGTAATAAACCTACATTATCTCCTGCTTCTCCAGTATCAAGAATCTTACGGAACATCTCAACTCCAGTACAAACAGTTTTCTTACCATCAGCACCTAAACCAATCATATGAATCTCGTCCCCTGTATTTACAACACCTGTTTCAATTCTACCTGTAGCTACTGTTCCACGTCCTGTAATTGAGAACACATCCTCAACAGGCATTAAGAATGGCTTTTCCGTGTCTCTAGGAGGAATTGGAATCCAACTATCAACAGCATCCATAAGTTCCATAATAGAATCTACCCATTTAGGATCATTATTTAATCCACCAAGAGCAGAACCTCTAATAATCGGAGTATCTTCTTCGTATTCGTAGAAAGTCAATAATTCTTGAACTTCCATTTCAACTAATTCTAACATTTCCTCGTCGTCAACCATATCCACTTTATTCATGAACACAACAACTTTAGGTACATTTACCTGACGAGCTAATAAGATATGTTCACGAGTCTGAGGCATAGGACCATCAGTAGCTGCAACAACAAGAATAGCACCATCCATTTGAGCAGCACCAGTTACCATATTCTTTACGTAATCCGCGTGACCTGGACAATCTACGTGAGCGTAATGACGAGTTGCTGTTGTATACTCAACGTGAGCAGTATTAATTGTAATACCTCTTTCTTTTTCTTCAGGAGCATTATCAATTGAATCGAATGAGCGCAATTCTGACAAACCTTTCTCGGCTAATACTGTAGTAATAGCGGCTGTCAAAGTTGTCTTACCGTGGTCTACGTGACCAATAGTTCCAATGTTTACGTGAGCTTTGGATCTATCAAATTTTTCTTTAGCCATAACTTTAAACTTTATTTAACTAATTTTTAACAATTTACTTATTTATAATAATCTTTTTCAATTAATTACCTTTAGCAGAGCCAATGATGGGAATTGAACCCATGACCTCTTCCTTACCAAGGAAACGCTCTACCCCTGAGCTACATCGGCTAAAAAAGTGAGCGGGCAACGAGATTCGAACTCGCGACCCTCAGCTTGGAAGGCTGATGCTCTACCAACTGAGCTACACCCGCACTTAATTTCAACCAAGGTTAAGTATTGTGGGAGGGATAGGATTCGAACCTATGAAGGCTGAGCCAACAGATTTACAGTCTGCCCCGTTTGACCGCTTCGGTACCCTCCCAATACTTTTATTTTAAAGAACTTAACCTGAGCCGATAGAGGGATTCGAACCCACGACCTGCTGATTACAAATCAGCTGCTCTAGCCAACTGAGCTATATCGGCAACTTTTTTCACTCTTAAAGAGTTTGCAAATTTATTTATATTTTTTGACACAGCAAACATTTTACAGTCATTTTTTGTGATAAAATCATAATTTATCTTAAATCATTAGTTTACAATCAGTTTAGAGCTGAACAAAACCCTCAACTAAAAAAAATCATTTTACTAAACCACTACTTTTACAACAACCTTAATAATAAAGCAAAAAAATCAGAAATAAATAATTATTTAATTTTCAAACATTTAACAGATAAAATAAATAATGCAATTACTGAACTTATTCTTATCTTTGTAAATTACTTCAACCATAGTTAGTAAAGACTATAAAAATCTATATAGTCTACAACTATAGGCTTAAATTAATATATTTAAATGAAACAAATTCGAAATTTTTGTATAATTGCTCATATCGACCATGGGAAAAGCACCCTTGCCGACAGACTACTTGAAGAAACAAAAACGGTCACAGGTCGGGATAGTAAAGCTCAGGTTTTAGATGATATGGAACTAGAGCGTGAGCGAGGTATTACCATAAAGAGTCATGCGATTCAAATGGACTACAAACATAATAATAAAGATTATGTACTCAACCTAATTGACACTCCTGGTCACGTTGATTTTTCGTATGAGGTTTCTCGCTCCATTGCAGCTTGTGAGGGAGCTCTTTTAATAGTAGATGCTACACAAGGCATTCAGGCACAAACTATTTCGAATCTATATTTAGCTATTGAAAATGATCTAGAAATTATTCCTGTAATGAATAAGATGGACTTAGACAGTGCTATGCCTGATGAAGTTGAAGATCAAATTATTGAACTAATTGGATGCGATAAAGAAGATATAATAAAAGCTTCAGGGAAAACAGGAATGGGAGTTTCTGATATCCTTTCTAACATCATAAAAAAAATACCTTCTCCTATTGGAGATTCTTCTGCCCCTCTTCAAGCATTAATTTTTGACTCTGTTTTTAATTCCTTCAGAGGAATTGTCGCTTATGTTAAGATTATAAATGGCGAAGTTAAAAAAGGCGATTTGGTTAAATTTGTTAATACTGATAAGGAATATCTTGCGGATGAAATCGGCGTACTGAGACTTAAACAAGAACCACGAAAAGTTCTTAAAACTGGCGATGTTGGATATTTAATTTCAGGTATTAAAACATCTAAGGAAGTAAAAGTTGGAGACACAATTACACATCAAGCCAACCCTTGCGAAACGGCTATCGATGGTTTCGAAGACGTTAAACCAATGGTATTTGCTGGAGTCTACCCTATCGATTCTGAAGATTACGAAGATTTAAGGGCATCATTAGAAAAGCTACAACTTAACGATGCATCACTAACTTTTGAACCTGAATCTTCAGCAGCATTGGGCTTTGGCTTCCGTTGTGGATTCTTAGGATTACTCCATATGGAGATTATTCAAGAACGACTTGATAGAGAGTTCGAAATGAATGTAATTACCACCGTTCCAAACGTTTCATATATGGTATATGACAGAAAGGGTGTAGAAACAGAAGTCCACAATCCATCTGGGCTTCCCGATTTAGCCATTATCGAAAGAATTGAAGAACCATATATTAAAGCACAAATCATTACCAAATCAGAATACCTAGGAGGCGTTATGACATTATGTTTAAATAAACGAGGTATATTAAATAATCAAACTTTTATAACAGGAGACCGTGTAGACCTAAGCTTCGATTTACCTTTAGGAGAGATTGTTTTCGATTTTTACGATAGATTAAAAAGCATTTCGAAGGGCTATGCTTCTTTTGATTATTACAGAATCGGTTTTAGACCTGCAAAATTAGTAAAGCTTGATATTTTACTAAACGGTGACCCAGTAGATGCCCTATCAGCATTAATACACAATGATAATGCACAGAATTTTGGAAGAAGAATCTGCGAAAAACTTAAAGAACTCATACCTCGTCAACAGTTTGATATTGCGGTACAAGCCGCTATTGGAGCCAAAGTTATTGCAAGAGAAACTGTAAAAGCGGTTAGGAAAGACGTTACTGCTAAATGTTATGGTGGTGATATTACTAGAAAACGTAAACTCCTTGAGAAGCAGAAAAAAGGTAAGAAAAAAATGAAACAAATAGGAAATGTTGAAGTTCCTCAGAATGCTTTCCTTGCTGTTCTTAAATTAGATTAATTATTTTTGAAAAAGAAGAAATGAAAATAGTATTTGCAACTAACAATCAACATAAGCTCGAAGAAATCCGTAAAGCTATTGGCAATAAGCATGAAATTGTAAGCCTAAAAGAGATCGGATTCGAAAAAGATATTCCTGAAACACATGATACCTTAGAAGGTAACGCTTCAGAAAAATCAGCTCATATATATAACCAATATAAACTAAATTGTTTTGCAGATGATACTGGACTCGAGATTGATATTTTAAATGGCGAACCTGGCGTTTATTCTGCTCGTTATGCAGGCGAAAATCCAAGTTTTGAAGATAATATGAATAAGGTTCTTGAAAAAATGAAAGCAGAAACCAATAGATCTGCGAGATTCAGAACTGTTATCTCTCTTATTATAAATGGTAACGAGACTCAATTCGAAGGAATATGTCCTGGTACAATAATGACCGAAAAATATGGAGAATCCGGTTTTGGTTACGATCCTATTTTTATGCCCAATGGATATCAAGAAACTTTTGCCGAGTTAAGCTTAGAAGTAAAAAACAAGATTTCTCACAGAGGTTTAGCAACTGATAAACTTATTGATTTCTTAAACAAAATATAAAAAGATGTCTCAGATTAAAGCTAATACAAAACTCATCCTTAACCAAGAATTACTTCAATCGGAAATTGATGGAGAAACTATAATGATGAGTATTGACAATGGGAAATACTACGGATTAAACAATGTTGCTTCAAGAATTTGGGAGATAGTAAAAACAGAGCCTATATTTTCTGAATTAATAAATACTCTTTTATCAGAATACGAAATTGAAGAAGACAAATGTAAAACAGAAACATTAGATTTCCTTAACAATCTAATTAATAATAAATTAATTAAAATTGAATAAAACCCAATTAACAAAGTTCTTTTCACTTAAATTTTCTAGTCAATTATTATTAATTGAAGCTTCGTTATATACTATATGGGCCTATCTATTTATTAGATTATTCTCTTTTAAAAAATATATCAACTGGATTAAAAATCCTAAAAGAGATACCTATAATGAGAATGAAGTCCGAAAAGTTGCTCTTACAATAAAAAGGATAAACAAATTTGCTTTTTGGAAAACCACTTGCTATACTCAAGCCATATCTGCAAGATTAATACTTAAAAGAAAGAGCGTCAAAAGTCAAATATTTCTTGGAATATGTAAACAAGAAGATGGAAACCTATTGGCTCATGCATGGACCAAAGTAAATGACAAAATCATTACTGGCGGCAACGTCAATATTGATAAATATAAAGTTCTTTATATATTTGAAGACTAGAATAAATAAACATGAAATTATTTTCTTACATATCGATTGCTTTTTTAATATCTTCTTTTCAATTATCCTATTCTCAAGACTTTGTTATTAAAAGTTATGAGAAAATAAATATTGATCATTTAGGTAACATTTATAAAACAAACAAAGATAACTTTTCTTTAATATCAGGTTCTAAAACGAAAGAATATCAAAATAATTTTTTGGGGAATATTTATAGTGTAGACATTAGTAATCCTCTGCGAATATTAATCTTTCATAAAGACGCTAACCAAATTATTTTTTTAAATAACGAGCTATCTATAATAGGAGATGCCATTAATTTAGATGATATTGGAATCCCTGATATTTCTGCTACCTGCTCTTCACAAATTAATGGATTTTGGATTTACAACAATTTATACAATAGAATTGAATTCTTTGACGATAAACTTAATAAAATACACAGTAGCATAGATTTATCAGAATATATTGGCACTAGCGAAAATATCCAAAATCTTAAAATGAACAACGGAAAGCTTTATCTACAAGTTAGTGATATAGGAATATTAATCTTTGATATGTTCGGAACATACATTAAAACAATCCCTTTAAAAGAAATTAATTCAACAGAAATATTCTCCAAGTCAATATTATACACTAAAAAGAATAAAGTATTAAGCTATTCTTTTGATACCCTTGAGTCGTCCATCATTTATGAAGACAATAAACCTATTCGATTTGCCAAAATTGTTGGTGATCAACTATATACTTTATCTGGAGGTATTCTTTCAACACATTCTCTAACAAACAATTAAGAGACAAAAAAAGAGTTACAGAATAAATCTATAACCCTTTGCATTTTTAATGGGTGGGAGATGGGGCTCGAACCCACGACCTCCTGAACCACAATCAGGCGTTCTAACCAACTGAACTACAACCACCATTTTTGCGGTGCAAAGATAATTCTTTTTTACAAATCTCGAAACTTTTTTTAAGTATTTTCAAACAAAAGAAAAATATGTAACCCATCGATTTACAATCTTTTATCAAAACTTCATATCATATCCATGAATAATAAATTAAATTTTTTATATTTGAGGATTGAATTTCGAAATCACATACAGCGAACTATAATGAAAACTCGATATATTTTATACATACTACTAATATTTTCTATCTTATTTACAAGTTGTAGCAAAACAAAACTTGAAGATAAATTGATTGGGGATTGGGAAAAAATATCTGTTGGACAAATTTCTGAAGGGACTACGATTACATGGACTTTTAATGCAGACCACCAACTTTTCCGTACCACGACACGTTCTGGAATTGTGAATATTGACACAGCAGAATGGAGTGTTGATAATAGAATTGCTCAAAAAAATACACTTTCTATTGATAATCTAGACCAATACTGTGATGGGAAACATGAAATCCATCAATTAAACGATTATCTCAGATTACAAAGAATCGAATTTGCAAACGGCCATACTGACGGCTCATTTCAGTGGAACGAATTCGAGAAAAAATAAGCATATTTAGTGGCCAAAATCAAAACTAGTTATATCTGCCAAAATTGTGGTACGAATTCCTCTAAATGGATAGGGAAATGTCCTACTTGTGGAGATTGGAATACTTTTGTCGAAGAAATTGTAGAAAAAAAAACAAGTCTAGCACATCCTTTATTATCAAAAACACATTCGAAACCTCAGAAACTTACTGAACTTAGTGAAAAATTAGAACAGAGGATTATTACAAATAATAAAGAGTTTAATCGTGTTCTTGGAGGTGGTTTAGTATTAGGTTCTTTAACTCTTATTGGAGGAGAGCCTGGAATTGGGAAATCTACCTTACTTTTGCAAATTGCACTTACTTTAACACAACAAGTTTTATATGTTTCAGGAGAAGAAAGCCTCAGTCAAATTAAATTACGAGCAGATCGACTAGAGTTGACTAACGAAAAAGCACTCTTTTTAAGTGAAACCTCTGCAGAAAAAATACTACTCCATATAGAACAATCGGAAGCAAAATTTGTAATCATAGATTCTATTCAGACTATTCACACAGAACGTGTGGAATCTTCTCCTGGTAGCGTAACCCAAGTTAGAGAATCTTCAGTTCTATTACTAAAATATGCTAAAGAGAATAATATCCCGATAATATTAATTGGACATATTAATAAGGATGGGAACATTGCTGGGCCAAAAGTATTGGAGCATATTGTTGACACGGTTCTACAATTTGAAGGAGATAAGAATTATTTATACAGAATCTTACGGTCATTAAAAAATAGATTTGGATCTACACATGAACTTGGAATTTTTGAAATGCAGAGACGGGGATTAATCGAAGTTAGCAATCCTTCTGAATTACTTATTTCTCAAAATAAAGAAAATTATAGCGGGACTGCCATTGCAGCAACTATGGATGGTAGTCGACCGTTTATGATAGAAGTACAAAGCTTGGTTAGCTCTGCGGCATACGGAACTCCTCAAAGATCGGCAACAGGTTTCGATACTAGACGAATGAATATGCTACTCGCCGTTCTCGAAAAAAGAATAGGATTTAAATTAATAATGAAAGACGTCTTTCTAAATATTGCAGGAGGAATAAAAGTTGAAGATCCTGCCATCGACCTAAGCATTATTTGTGCGATTCTATCTTCTGACCAAGATATTGAAATTGATGCTAAAACTTGCTTTGCTGGTGAAGTCGGTTTGACTGGAGAAATAAGAGCTATTAATAGAGCAGAACAAAGGATTAAAGAGGCTGAAAAGTTAGGTTTTAACCGTATTTTTATTTCAGAATATAATAAAATCGCCGATTTCAAAGAATCGCAAATAAACGTGATTAAAGTTAAAAAAGTAACCCAAGTTTTTAGACAGCTTTTTGCATAAAAAAAAGCGTCACAGAACTGTGACGCTTCAAACTAACAACTAAAACTTACTAATAAAAACCTAAACTTATTTTCTGATAATTATCTTCTTTGTTGTACTCTGATTATTATAATTAATCCTGAAAAAATACAAACCATCCGCTAAGCCTTTTTCGTTCTGCCAAACCAATTCAGAACCCGATACATTATTGATAACATCTACAGTATGTCCGTCTATACTGATGAGTTCAATTTCTGCATTCTCTGCTTGAATTTTTCCAAGATTAATATTAAATGTGTAATTTGATATGGTTGGATATACTTTGATTTCTTTATCAATTCCCGAATTATTTTTTGGTCGTAATATAGATTGTGCAACATCTTCTAAGCTAATTTTATATATGGAATCCGAATCGTTATTCGATACCCACATAAACTCTCCATCAAAAGCTAATCCGTTAGGATAAATTCCTCCTGGGGCAACCATTATTCTTTCCGATTCTAATGTCTGCTTATTTACCTGATGAATAGTCTGTGTAGCATTATCCATGGACCATAAACTTTCTCCATCGTAAGCCAATGCTGTTGGATATTCTCCCGCTGCATTATAATCTATAAATGAATCGTTAGCGGCATCATAATTTCTAATTAAATCGTCTGTAGACGAATATGCATAAGGACCTCTTGGATCATTGTACCAAATATTTCCATTAACAATTTCAACACCCGTTGGATAAGTAGCACCGTTTTCTTCTAAGTAAATCTGCCCTATTTCTTCTCCTGTATACCTGTCTATCTCTTGAATTAAATGATTATCGTTGTCAACAATATAGAAAATACCATTAGAATATGTAATTCCATAAGGACGAGTTATGTTGATTGAAATCGTCTCAACAATACTTCCGTCGTCTGGATTTAACCCAAATAACTGATATTCCGCATAACCTGATATCCATAACAATTCACCATCGAATGCCATTCCACAACTATAATTTACAGGAGTTGGAAAAGAATTCAGTATTACAGGATTTTCTATACTATCAAGAGCTCTTAACGTTGGGACTTGAATATTTTCTAATTTAGTATTCTGATTCTCATTGGTTGGGAATCCTAACAAATCTAAACTCTGTGATAAAACACTTAGAGTACTTGCTAAAAAGACGGATATTAATATTGAAGTTTTCATTTCGTATTATTTTATGTTTGTTGTATTCTATTACGCTACCAGAACTCATAAAGTTCCTATAAATAAAGGGACACAGAGATATGTAACTTTTTCAGAAACAAGCTAACACGTTACTAATCTGATATTTACAAAAACCAAACCCTTTTAAACAAATTAAAATTTACGATTTTCTAACTAGGCAATATTACCTATTTTTTGTATTTACCACAATATCAAGTAAATACGTAGGTATATAACGCTCAATTAACTAAATATAAGACACTAAAAAAGGTTTATCTAAGATTCAACGAACCTCAAATAAACCACCTGCTATTTTCTGTATTAATTCTTATTAAGTAAGGATTATTTTATTCCACATTCCACAAAGAAATTTGAGTACTTCATGTCCTCACCAAGGATATGTTCTCGAATCCAATTGCTCAGAAATTCCAACACATCAATAGTCAGCATCACTTCTTTACTATCGAAAGCAGCTTTAAACTCCGAAACTTTTTTAACAAAATCCGAATGCGTTTTTTTATGCGATTCTGTTTCTGAGAAACCAAACTGGTCAAAATACTTTTCTTCAGTTTGAAAATGATAAACCGTATAATCTGCTAATCTCGAAATAATATCTCCCACATACTTCGTTCCTTTTCCATCGATCATTGCTGAATGTAACTCGTTAATCATTTGTAACAATTCTTTATGTTGAAGATCAATCTCTTCAACTCTAACAGAAAAATCCTCTGTCCATTCTATTAATGCCATATTATTATTTTTAAAGGTTATAATACTCTAAGTAAATCTTCTTTCTTAAACGGTTTCGAAATATAATCATCCATTCCCAAATCCAAACACCTCTCTTTCTCTCCTTTCATGGCATTGGCCGTCATAGCAATTATTTTAATACGTTTAAGTCCTTTATCTTTTTCTATTTTTCTTATTTCTATAGTTGCTTCATAGCCATTCATTTTAGGCATTTGCACATCCATCAATATCAAATCATATTTATTCTTCTGATATTTTTTCACCCCCTCCTCTCCATCATTAGCAATATCTACAACATGCTTATTCTTTTGCAAAGTATGTACTGCAACTTTCTGATTAATTAAATTATCTTCCACCAACAAAATAGATAAGCCTTCAGCCACCTGATAGCTCTCTGTTTCTTTTTCGTCTATAATACTATCTAACTCTTCAAGAATTGCTGTAAACCAAAACATTGACCCCTTTCCTTCTTCACTAAGCAATCCTACTTCTCCGCCCATAAGAGCAGCCAATTTCATAGAAATAGCCAATCCAAGCCCAGTCCCCCCAAATTTCCGACTCACAGAATTATCTACTTGCGAGAATTCTTTAAATAATTTAGCTTGATTTTCTTTTGATATTCCTATTCCTGTATCAATAACTTCAAACCTAAGTTTCGTTTTTTTAGAATATCTTTTTATTAACGAAATTCTAATACTAACACTTCCTTTAGGAGTAAATTTAATTGCATTATTACAATAATTAATTAATATTTGTTTTAAGCGTACAGGATCTGAATTATAAAAGTATGGTACATTATCTTCTATTTTTAGATTTAATGTCAATCCTTTAGCCTCGGCTTTAAATTCTAAAATCTTAAATACATCTTCTGCAATTTTTCTAAGATTTATAGGAATACTTTCTATACTTAATTGATTAGCTTCAATTTTAGAATAATCTAAAATATCATTTATAATGTTTAATAAACTATCACTTGACACATCTATTACATCTACAAATTCAGATTGCTCATTGTTTAAAGGCGTTTCTTTCAACAAATTCAACATCCCAATAATTCCATTGAGTGGGGTACGAATTTCATGGCTCATACTTGCCAAAAATAAAGATTTTGATTTTGAGGCTTCTGTAGCCTTTTCTCTTTCTCTCTCTACTAACCTTCTTTGCCTTAGTAACTCTTCTGACTGAACTAATAATTCTTCATTTTGCTGACTTAATTCCTCTTGTTTCTCTTCTAGCTCTACATTTAGATTTTGTAATTCTATTTTGTGCAATTTCTCTTTCGTAATATCCCTAACAATAGCAATAACATTCCCTTTATTATTAATCTCAGTTGCATTTAAAGAAACTCTTGCATAAAAGATTTCGTTTTTATAAGTCTTGTATAACCAATCAAAACTCACTACTCCACCTTTTTTTGTTTTATCAAAATAATAATTTAATAATTCTCCTGAAAGCTCATCATTTATTTGTTTTTCTGGAGAAAAATCGAGTGGAGTTTTTCCTAATATTTGTTCTTTTTTACAAGCAACTAATTGTAAACTTGCATTATTACAATCCAATATTTTATTATTTCCTAACACAAAGATAGCATCACTAGCCCCTTGATAAATAGCATTAAGTCTGTTTTCATTCCTTTTAATTGCATCTTGTTGTTGGATGGTTTCCTGCGTTTTCGCAAAAAGCCGTTCTGTGGACTGCTGCATTAATTCTTGCTGCTCTTCTAAGCGGGTATTAAGTTCTTCTAACGCAGTCTTATTATTATATTCTTCTGTAATATCTCTGACCACCGCTAGAATATTTTGCTCATTATTAATTTCTATGGCTTTTAATTTTACATAAGCACGAAAGGTTTTCTTAGCTTTTGTCTGATGAATCCAGTTAAACTCCTGATTTTCTCCCTCTACTACTTTCGATAAATAATAATTTGCCAACTCAGATGACAATGCTCCATTGGCTTGTTTATCTGGTGAGAATTCTAAAGGATGATGACCTATAATCTCTGTTCTACAACAATCAAAAAGCTCTAAAGTTGCATCATTACACAATAAAAAAGCATCTTTATTCATTATAAAAACAGTATCATCAATCCCATTAATAATAGAATCTAAAAAGGAAGCGTTATTTATCAAAATATTACTTATTTGAAATAATTATTATATCTATACTTTAATTCTTATTTTTACATTAAGTTTAATTACGTAAGATTATTTTAAATGTTACTTTGTAATACACATAAAAAGCATTTCATTGGAAGATAAAATTCATAATATTATTTCAATTCAAGATTTTAGTATCTCATTTAACAAAGGAGAATTTAAAGCATTAAATCGAATCTCGTTTGATATACAAAAAGGAAAAACGCTTGGCTTAGTTGGAGAGTCTGGATCTGGGAAATCGCTATGTTCATTAGCCTTAATGGGACTACTCCCTAAGAATGCAGAAACAAATAACGGGAAACTACTTCTAAATTTCCATAACACTACTATTGATTTAAACCAAACTTCAGAACTAAATCTTCGAAGACTCCGAGGGCGTTCCATCTCTATGATTTTTCAAGAGCCCATGACCTCGCTAAACCCCTCTTTAACATGCGGTTACCAAGTGGCGGAAATTATTCAGCAACACAGCAAAAAGAATAATAGTCAGTTAAAACAACGAGTTTTAGAGCTTTTTGAGGAGGTAAAATTACCAAGACCCGATAAAATATTTACAAGCTATCCTCACGAAATCTCTGGAGGACAGAAACAGCGAGTGATGATTGCAATGGCTATTGCCTGCAAACCAGAATTATTAATTGCCGATGAACCAACAACTGCTCTAGACGTTACTGTTCAGAAGGAAATATTGAAGCTCCTTTCCGAACTACAACTTAAATATAAAATATCCATCCTATTTATCACTCACGATTTAGGAGTAGTTAATGATATTGCCGACCAGATTGTAGTTATGCACAAGGGAATTATTATTGAAAAAGGTCGAACAAAAGATATTTTAGAAAATCCTAAGGAGGCCTATACTAAAGGACTCCTCGCTAGCAAACCGCCTAATAACAAGCGACCTGAAAGGCTACAAACAGTAGCCTCTTTTTTAGACCAAAACACGCATACCTTTAGACTTATTAGTACGGAGAAGCGCCAGCAAAATCATAAAGAAATATTTAACCAGCAACCTGTTCTTCAAGTTAAAAATATTGAAACTACTTTCGTTATAAAGAAAAATATTTTTGGTAAAGTCACGCAAAAATTAAAAGCTGTCGACCGAGTTAGTTTCGAGCTATACAAGGGGGAAACTCTAGGATTAGTCGGCGAGTCTGGTTGTGGAAAAACAACTTTAGGCAGAACAATATTGCAACTAGAAACGGCTTCTGA
>Ga0256842_1000726_pt1 | contig 28606 bp, 33 predicted proteins | sample 4559240metaG_FD_185973 | JGI IMG/M metagenome (GOLD analysis project Ga0256842, IMG submission 185973) | Hydrothermal vent microbial communities from Guaymas Basin, Mexico - 4559-240 | ecosystem: Environmental > Aquatic > Marine > Hydrothermal vents | place: Mexico: Guaymas Basin | collected... | reverse complement strand
CATCTTACTTTAGTTACTTTATATCCCATTTCAATAGCTAATTTTAAATTATCCATTAATCCTTGCGGATTACACGAAACATAAACTATTTCATTAACATTAAAATCAAGTATTTTCTTAAAAGCTTTATTTGGAATTCCGTATCTTGGTGGATCTACTATTATAGTATCTGGTTTAAATTCAAGTTTATCCACTTCTTTAAAAAGGTCACCTTGAATAAAATGGCAATTTGTAATATTATTTAATTTTGCATTTTCATTAGCCATTTGAACTGCATCATTAATTAATTCAACTCCAAAAACTTCTTTCGCATTTTCAGAAATTATCTGGCCAATAGTCCCAGTACCTGAAAATAATTCCATAACTTTTTTATCTTTAGCATCACCTAAATATTCTTTAACAACAGAATATAAAACTTCTGCACCTAGTGGATTAGTTTGAAAAAACGAATAAAATGAAACTTTAAATTTAAGATTTAATAATTCTTCATAGTAATAATCACGGCCATATAAAATATCATAATCTCCAGCTACAACATCTCCCCAACCATCATTTTTTATTCTTAAAATACCTACTATTTTACCATCTAATTTCAAATTTAACATATCTTTAACTAATTCATCGAAATTCACTTCTTCTTGAGTAGTAGTAACAATTCCAACTAAAACTTCGCCAGTATTAAAACCTTTTCTAACACTTAAATGTCTATAATACCCAACGTGTCTTTTTATATGATATTTAGCTTTTCCTGATTTTCTTGCAAAATCTAAAACTAATTTATGAATTTTATTTGAATCCTCTGATGCAATTGTACATTTTGTAGTATTCACTACATCATAAAAATGTCCTTTTTTATGCATTCCAAGATTAAGCTCTCCACCAAATGATTCATCTCCAAATGAATATTCCATTTTATTTCTATAATTAAAATCAATTGGTGATCTTTCAATTGGTTCAAATTCTTCATAAGAAATTTCATTTCTTTTAAATAAATCTTTTACCATATTGTTTTTAAGTTCTAATTGCTTATCAATAGGAACGGTCTGTCTAGAACAGCCTCCACATTCATTATAGTGTTCACATTTTGCTTCTATTTCATAATCAGCTCTTTTCACAACTTTATTTACTTTTCCTTTAGCTGTTTTACTTTTAATTTTAGATAAAGTTGCTTCAACAACTTGTCCAAGCAATGCATTTTTTATTTTTACTTCTTTACCTTCTAAATATCCAACACCAAGATTGGAATATCTCATATCTTCAATTAAAATTTCTGCTTTCTCATTTTTTTTCATTTAATCTCCTAAATAATCTCATCATAAGACCGTATATATTTTGTAGCTGTCTTAATAATATCTTCTTCAGATTCACTTGCAATTTTATCATATATTGCAAAGCAATCCATATTTGCATTTACTGCTGCTTGAACACCTGCATAAGTATCTTCAAACACTAAACATTTTTCTGGTTTTACATTTAAAGATTCAGATACTTTTAAAAATACATCTGGACTTGGTTTTCCTTTATCAACATCACATGATGTTATTAAAACATCAAAATAATCTTCAACTTCACGATGTTTAATAACAAGTTCAGCAAGCATTCTTGAATTACTAGTCCCTATACCAATTACTTTTCCTTGCTCTTTAAATATATCAAGTAATTCTTTTACATTTTTCTTTAAATTTATTCTGTTTTTATAATAATCATATGCTGAATCATTCCACTCTTTTTTTATTTCATCTAAAGAGTCATTTAAATTAAATCTTTCTTTAAAATACATTGCAGTTTCAGTAAAAGACATCCCTTCAATAGCTTTTTGTAAATCATCAGGTAATTCCATACCTCTTTTTTCTAAAAAGTCTACATCTATTGCTTTCCATATCCACATTGAATCAATCAACGTACCATCTAAATCAAATATTATTGCATCATATTTATCAAACATCACATCACTCCTAACTTAAGCAATGATATCACATAAATATTTTTTTTCAAATCAAAAAGATAAAAATCATATCAAAAATGATATGATTTTTATTAAATTATACTTATAAAATTTTACTTTATAAATTCTAAACTTTTATCTCTTTCTGCAGCTCTTTTCAATAATCCTTTTTTATTAACAATATGTCTTTCATTAAATCCAAAACCAATTTTACCAATTTCATCATAGGCTTCCATTGAAATATCAACTTTTTCAGCCGTTATATTTGTAACTTCAACTTTTACAGTAACAGTTTCCCCAACTTCAGTAGGTTTTTCATGAGTTACACTAGCAACTCTTCCAACTGATATCATTCCTTCTTCAAGTGTATCATCAACTAGTTTTGCTCCTGCCTCAATCATCAAAGCAACTAAACTAGGTGTTGCAAATAAAGATTTTAGTTTACCACTTCCGAAATTTAATGCTGCCGATTTTTCAGTTACCTTTTTTTGAATTGTTAACGAATCTCCTATTTTTAATTTTGACATATTATCACCTCTCTTAATTTATATATACCAAGAAAGGTAACTTTTAATCAATATTTTTTATTAATATATTCATCAATCAACGAATTTTTTATTCCTTCTAAAAAACATCCATTTTTCTTTAATCTATTAAGAATTAATCTATCTTTAGTATGAAAAATAACTTTTTCATAATCTTTAAGAACTATTTCAAATAATTCTCCTTCTAAAGCTTTTGAATTCATTTTTACAAAAAAAGCTTCTACATTTTTATACTTAACTATCTCCAAAACTTTTTTAATTATATTATTTTTATAATCATAATTCTCAAAACCTTCTTCTTTTAATTCATAAGCTTTCTTAGGATTTTTTAATTCAATATCAAAAGCTTTTGATAATAAATATTTCGCATTCGAATTAAAAAACTGATAAGCCATTACTCCATTAGATACACTTTTTATATCAGCATATGGACTGATTTTGAATTCTGAAACATATTCATAATTTTTTTTAATAAATTCTGATTTACTTATTTGATTTTTTTCCAATTTCTCTATTAATTCATTCCTGTACTGAATAAATTCATTTAATTTAATATTTTGCATATTTCCCCTAACTAAATTTTAGTAATTTAAAATCTAAATAATCGCATGATGTTAAATAATAATGCACACCATTAAATTCACCTTTAATTCCTGCTTCAAATGAAAGTTCAGTATGTAAATGTCCATAAAAAACATTTTTTATTTCTTCTTTTAAAAACAAATCTGTGAATTTTGATTCTTCATGTTTATCATTGGTAGGTGGGTAATGCATTATTACAATGATTTCCTTCATTCCTGCGGCTTTAGCAGCTTTTATTGACATCTCCATCCTATTTACTTCTCTATTATATATTTTCGTATCATGCTCTGTAAACTCAGAATCTTTAGGACACAACCATCCACGCGATCCACAAATAGCAATTCCATTATATTCATAAAAGTTATTATTAATAAATTTGATAGATTTATATAAATCATTCATTTTTTTTAAAGTAGTCCACCAATAGTCATGATTTCCTTTTACAATTATTTTCTTGCCCGGTAAATTATCTATCCATTTAAAATCTTCATCAGCTTCTTTTAAACTCATACCCCATGAAATATCACCAGTTAATAAAACTAAATCTTCTTCTTTTACTTTTGATATCCAATCTGCTTTAATTTTTTCATAGTGTTCTTCCCAATTATCACCAAATATATCCATTGGCTTATCAGTTGAAAAACTTAAATGCAAATCTCCAATAACAAAAATTGACATTTAATTTTCATCTCCTTCATTGGACATATTGTAAAGAGGTATTTCGCTTTTTATTTTTACTAGAAATTCTTTAAATTTTTCTTCATCTTCACTTTCCCAAACATCATCAAATTCTTCATAATATTTTTTTATTTTTTCTGGTTCACAATATTTCTCTAATCTTTTCAAGTTTTTTGTTATATCTAAAACAACATTTGATTTAAGTTCAAAAATTTGTTGAGCATTTATTATCTCATCTCTAATTCCACAAACCTCATCATCAAGTATTGTAACAGCCTTTGCTGCATTTACTAATTTGCTTTTTACATCAGCAGGTATATCTTTTTTATATTTATAATTTAAAGAATGTTCAATTGTAGCCCAAAAATTCATTGCTAAAGTTCTAATTTGTAATTCGGCTAATATATTTTCTTCACCAAAAGCAGTTTGAACTGAATATTTAATAACAATATGATAGCTTTTATATCCACTTTCTTTAGGATTAGCAATATAATCTTTTTCATATAAAACTTCTAAATCTTTACCGCTTCTTTTATGAATTAAATCTACAACATTATAAATATCATCTTTAAATTGACACATTATTCGAATTCCAGCAATATCTTCCATAACTTCTTGAATATCATCAATATCAATATTTCTTCTTTCGCATTTTTCAATAATACTAGATATTTTTTTAACTCTACCAGTAACAAATTCAATAGGAGAATATTTACTTGTCTCTCTATATTCTTTTCTAATAGCTTTAAATTTAACTTTTAATTCGTCAACGGCCTGTTGATAAGGCAATAAAAATTCTTTCCATTCTCTAACTCTTTCTTTCATAGCTCACCACCATTAAAATATTATACTTATTAAATCCTCAGGTAATTCATCAAATAAAAAATCCGGTTCATTACTTTCAAGTATTTCTAATGAATATCCTCCAGTTGCTAATGCAATAGTTTTAATATTGTTTTCTTTACCAGCAATTATATCATCAGGAGTATCACCAATCATATATATATTTTCATTTATAAAATCTATGCCATAAGCAAATTTCGCAATATTTATAGCATTCCTTACAAGACAAGTCCGATTATCAAAATTATTTCCATAACTCCCAATTCTAAAATAATCAAACATTTCAGCCTTTTTCAGCTTTAAAATGCTTCCAATTTCTGAATTTCCTGAAGCAATCACATTATAGATTCTATTATCTTTTTGCAAATTATGCAAATTTTTTTTAACATTTGGTAATATTTTAAAATTTTTACTCATTTTCAAATGTTTTTCAAGATTTTTTCCATATTTGTAAATTAAATCATTTAAATTATAATTAGCAACATTATTTTTATTAATAATGGAACTTAAAATATTTAAATCCATTTTCCCAGCCATTTCAATACCTTCAAATGCATTTTCAATACCAAATTCCTCTTGAAAAGTTTTATTTAATGAATATTTTCCAGCATTTTTACAAGTTAATAAAGTCCCATCAATATCCCATATTAGTAACTTATTCATATTATCTCACCCTAAATTTTCTTATTGCTTTTCCATTTAAATAATTACATTTTTCACCTTGATATATATCTCTTTCCTCAAGTATTTCATCAATTGTATTCATAATTTTCCACCAACTAGTATTCCAATTGCAAAATAAAGCTTCATTTTCAGATGCTCTTCCTAAAAACCTTTGAAATACAATATTTTTTTTTGTGTATTGAATAAATTTAATCACTCTTTCAATAAATTCTTCCTTAGAACAAATTTCAAATTCATTATTTACATATTGTTTAGCCATAACAGTACCTTTAATAATAAAAAGTGAATGTATTTTTATTTGATCAATATTAAGAGCACTTAAAATTTTTGCTCCTTCAATAAAATCTTCAGTACTATCCCATGGTAAATTTGCTATTAAATGAACTGTAATAATAAATCCATATTTTTTTATTCTTAAAACTGCATCAATTAATTCAGCTAAAGTATGACCTCTGTTTATTTTTTTTAAAGTATTATGATTAATGGTTTGTAATCCAAGTTCAATTGATATATTTACATTCTTTTCAAGTGAAACTTTATTCATTACTTCAAGATAATCATCACTTATACAATCAGGTCTTGTAGCAATTGATATTTCAACAATGTCTTCAATGCATGCTTCATATAAATGTTTTTCAAAAACATCTAATGGCATATATGTATTAGTAAAATTTTGAAAATAAGCAATAAATTTTTTTGCTCCATATTTTTTTCCAATTCTTCTTTTATTTATTAATAATTGATTTTTTACATTTATAGTATCACTAATATTTTCAAATGAGGTTCCTATCTCAGCGCAGAAAGTACATCCTCCATACGAAAGCTCTCCATCTCTATTTGGACAGGTAATAGGCAAATTAACGGGGAGTTTATATACTTTCTCTCCATATTTTTCCTTTAAATAAACTGAATATTTTTTATATCGTTCTTTCATATTATCACCATATACATTATATCAAAAAAAACAAGATTAATCATATGATTAATCCTGTATTTATTTTCTTTTTACTATATTCCATTCTATTGGAGCTTTGTTTTTCTTTTTTAATCTATTTATCATATTTTGTTGTTTCTCATTTTCAAAAGATTCACCCATAACTACTTTACTAATATTATTATCTTCTATAAATTCAGCAAGAGTTTCTTCAATCTGATTTGATTTTTTTATGATAAGTTCAGCATTATAATGTTTTGAAATATCAAATAAATATTCAAGTGCATCTGATTCTTTCATTTCACTAAAATAACGCCAATCATTCTTAACAACATGAATTACAAAAAGCTCGTCATTATTATCTTCAATCAACTCGAAACCTTCTCTAATTAAATTTTCACATGATTTTTGTTGTGTAACACAAACCATAATTTGTTTTTTCATTTGTCCTCCCTTTAAAACTTTATTACAACATAATAATATCACACTATTTTAAAAAAATAATAAAATTTTGGTAACAAAAAAAGATGAGAAATCTCATCTTTTATCTTTTTTTATATTGAATATAAATATTTTTCTAATTCACTTGGAATCTCTGTTATTGGATGACTAACAGTTAAATAAAATTTTATTTTATATCTATCACCTAATAAATTGATTTTCTCTACTAAGGAAGTAATTGCACTTGATTCAATATCAACTATTTTAAAAAGTCCATCAATAAATACAGTATCTATATCAAAATCTCTAGAAATCATACCGCTAATAAAACCTATAAACCCATCAAGAGTATTAATATTATACTCACTAATATCAGTAAATCTAATGTCATGATTCAAAGCAAACTTGTTTCTATCATTGTTGTCTAAAAATATAACATTACCACTATTACTTTTTACTTCTTCATTTGCAATTTTAATTAAAGTTTTAGATTTTCCACTACCTTTTCCACCAGCAATTAATTTAACCATTTTAATCTCCTCCTTTAAAACATTCCTTAGAATATAATTCTACAAATAATCAAAAAACCCTTTTTTTAATTATTTATATAATTATTTCTTAACTGACCACAAGCAGCATTGATATCGCTACCCATTTCTCTTCGGATTGTTGTAACAATCCCTTCATTTTCAAGTGTTTCTTTGAACTTAACAATGTTATTTTCACTTGAAGGCAAATAATTTTTTTCTTTAACGGCATTAATAGGAATTAAATTGACATGACACAACATACCTTTTAAAGTCTTTCCTAAAGCTTTTGCTGTTTCTATATTATCATTTACCCCATTTATTAAAGAATATTCAAAAGTTATTCTTCTTTTTGTAACTTTTGTATAATATTCACAAGCTTTTAATATTTCCTTGACAGGATATTTTTCATTTGAAGGTATTAGTGCAGTTCTTTTATCATTATCTACTTCATGAAGTGATATTGCTAAAGTAATTTGAAGTTTTTTATCTGCAAGTTCATATATTTTAGGAACAATACCTACCGTTGAAACTGTAATGTTTCTATGCGAAATATTCAAACCGTTATCATCATTTACAAGTTCTAAAAATTTCATAACATTATCATAATTATCAAGCGGTTCACCACTACCCATTAAAACAACATTTCTAATTCTTTCACCAGCATAATTTTGTAAAGTAAATATTTGACCAAGCATTTCACCTGGTAAAAGATCTCGTACTTTACCACCTATTGTTGATGCACAGAATTTACATCCCATTTTACAACCTACCTGAGTAGAAACACAAATTGAATATCCATATTTATATTTCATAAGTACTGCTTCAATAATGTTCCCATCAACCATTTTCAATAAAAATTTCTTAGTATTATCTTTTGATTCTGCAACTCTTTCAATAATTATATTATTAATAATAAAATTATCATTTAAATCAATAATAAGCTTTTGTGGTAAATTCTTCATTTCATTAAAATCATTTTTTCCTTTTGAAATCCAATTATAAATCTGTTTAGCTCTAAACTTACTATGTCCCATTTCAACAATTTGTTTCTCTATTTCTTCTAAATTCATACTTCTAATATCTTTTTTATTCATTTTTGTTTCCTTTGTTTTTTAAATAGTTTTTTAATTTTTCAGTACTTGAAGTAAGTATTAATTCTTTATCAATTCCTGCTTTCTCAAATACTTTTTCAACCTCTTCAAAATCTCCTAAATACGACTTATAATGAGCATCGCTTCCAGTAGTTAGATATACTCCATATTTCTTCGCTTGTCTTGCAATCTCAATACAATTTTTATTACTTCCAAATCTAGTAAGCTTATCAGAACTATTATTTATTTCGATTGCACAATTATATTTTTTTGCAGCTTTAACAAATTCTTCTATATCAATTTCATATTCAGGATTTCCTGAATGTCCAATAATATCCACATTTTGATTTTTCATAGTATTTATTAATGCATTTGTGTTTTCTTCTTTTGTTCCTGGATCAATACATGGAATATGTAAACTAGCTATTACTAAATCTAATTTTTCAAGTAATGCATCTGGAAGATCTACTTTTCCATCATAATCCATTATATTTACTTCAACACCCTTTAAAATTTCTATTCCATCAATAACTTTTGGAATAACTCTTTGATTTGCAATATGATACCAATGAGTAGCACCAGGCATTTCAGGGCCATGATCAGTAAGAGCAAACATTTTTAATCCCTTTAGTTTTGCTTCTTCAACATAGTCTGATAACGTAGAATATGCATGACCACTAGAAACCGTGTGAACATGAGTATCTATTAAAATTTTTCTCACTTTAGTACCCCCTTATATAATTCACTTCATTAAGAAGTATATTATTATTTTTATATCTTTTTAAATTTTTATAAATTACATCAAAACGTCTTTCGTTTTTCATTTCTGAAATCCAACTATTATGTGCTGAAATATAAACTCTATCAAAATTCCATAAATCAGATAATTCACTTAGGGGCTCTATTTCAAAAACATCAAGACTAACACCTAAAAATTTACCATTATGAAGTTGATTAATTAATTCAGCTTCATCAATTATTTCACCTCTTGATACATTTATTAAAATCGAATCATTTTTCATTAAATCCATAAGCTCTTTATTTATATAATGAAATGTTTCTTTTATTTTAGGTAAAGTAGATATTACTATATCATAACCACCAATAATTTTACTAATATCTGTAGATTTATATACATTATTAAAATATTCTTGTTCTCTTCCAGATGTATTAATTCCATCTATTAAACATTCAAAACCTTTTAATCTTTTTGCACTTTCTTTTGCAATTGTGCCAGTACCTAAAAATAATATTTTTTTATTAACTAACTCTAAAACACTCGTGTCCATTTTCCATTTTCTATTCTGTTGATTAACAAAAATTCCTTTTTTATTTTTAAGAATTTCTAAAATAGAAAGAACGACCCATTCTCCCATTGGTTTTGAATAACCACCTTGATTGTTTGAAACAATAATATCGCGATTAATTATTTTTTCAATAGGTAATTGATCAATTCCAATTGATGAAAGTTGAATCCATTTCAAATTTTTAAATTTCGAAACATCTAAAGTTTTAAATGGATTATAACATATTAAAACTTCAACATTTTCAAATTCATTACTATAAAACAAATCTTTTTCTTCTTTTAAAATAATATTATAACCTAATTCAGTCATTTTTTTTATTTTTTCTTTGCCATAGTCATACGTCAATAAAATATTCATTTAATTTCCTACAATCAAAAAGTGTTAATCATAGATTAACACTCTGAAATTTCCTTTTCGTAGATATCAATAGAATCAGATAAAACATTTGCAAGACCTACAAATTCACAGCCATAATGATATCCTTCTTCTATTTCAACTTTTCTAATAATTTTTAACACACTAAAAAAATTTTTTTCTTCATCAATAATTATTCTAGAATTAAAATAAAAACCTAAAGGCAAATCATCATTAACCTCAAATGCAATTCCACCTTTTGAAATGTCAACAACTTGAATCTCATCTTTTACATTTTCAATTTTATTTTCACCTTGTTTATAAAGCGATTCTATTGTCAATTTTATATCGATAGGTAGTCTATGATTTTTTCTTTTTTCATTCATATGTTATCTCCCCCTTTTTTTTATTATATCATAATTATATATTATCTAACAGGTTAATTCATTACAATATATCATTTTGTTAGCTCAATTGTTGTATCAACTTTAGTAAATTCAAAGTTATAGCTTGAAACATATAGTTCATCATCTATGGTTAAAACGTAAATTTCATTATTTGACATTGTCATACTTTTTACCTGTTTATCAAAAGGAATTTCAATAGGTTTAACTACATCTACATTCATTCCAATTTTATTAAAATATGTTCCCCAAGTAAATATTTTATCATTTTTAGTAATTGCTGCTACAATAGTTGCAGAGGATACAATATTTTTAATATTTTTAATTGAATTTATAATAACTGGTTTTTTTACTCTTGCACCAAGCATTCCTAATTGATAACTATTATTTTTTCCCCAACCATACAAATTCCCATCTTTATCAACTGCAAATGAAAATTCTTCGCCTGCATAAAATACATCTATTTCAAAGTTAAAAACAGTTTGTACTTCACTAACTCTTTCTGCAAGACCATTACCTAATTGTCCAAATTCATTACCGCCAAACGAATATAATATATTAGCATTGTCTTTAATTAAGCAATGATTTTTCCCTAATGAAAAATCTTCTATATCAATAATATGAGCAAAATTTTGTGGCATATCATAAAATAATGTACGTTTAAAATTTATCTGCCTAGAATCATTTAATCCCCACAAAAATAATTTTTTGCTTCTAGTTAATGCTCCTGAAAAACATTTTCCAGTCTCCACTTTAATTACATCTTTTAATCCCCATATTTTAGTAAAATTAATGCTATCAATTTTACTATTATTAGCTAACTGTCCAAATTTATTGCTACCAGCAGATTTAACATTTAACTCCTTTGTACTTACTAACATATGATCATACTTCATTGATATTGACTCTACATTCGAAAGAGCATTGTAATCCTCAAATTTATCTTTATCTAAAAGTCTAAACTTATTATTGCGAAAAGCTTTATAACTCACCTTACCATTTTCATGTATTAACAATAAAACTTCTTTAGATCCTACTATTTCTTTAATTCCCTTTTTCACTCCAACATATATTATCTTTTCAACTTTTTCTGACCAAACACCTTTTGTGTTTTTAATTTTTAAAGAAACTTTATATTCACCGGGATTTGAATATACTTTTGTATTTCCTTCCCAAATAACCTCATCAATCTCATAATCTTTACCACTAATTTCTTTATAAGAATAATCAATTAAAGTTCCAGTATTAATATTTTCAGGCGAAACAATAATTTCAGGGATAGGGATATTTTTTTTCGTTTTTTCCCCATATATTCCTAAAAATAAATTAGGTTTTTCATAGTATGATGTTTTACTCATCTTATTCAGAACTTTTTTAACCTCTTCTTCATCATTTATTTTTAGAATTAAAAATTTTCCGCCTTTATCAATTTTAAATGGATATTTGATTTTACTAATATCAAACTCATCCATATTATCAAAATTCTCAGGCATAACACTATTCTTTTTAAAATACTTAAACATATTTTTCTTTATTAATTCAAATTCATTAATAATCTTTTCAGAATCGTATAATTCTTCACTAGCATTAAACGCAATATATCCACCAATAGATATAGCAGCAATAACTACACCAAATAAAACTATCATATATCCTCCAATTATTTCAAATAACTATCTACAGTATTTTTTAATAATAAAGTATTTGTAATAGTCCCAATACCGCCGGGAACTGGCGTAATAGCTTTTACTTTATTAATTAAATTATCATAATCTACATCTCCATATAACTTGCCATCGACTACATTTATTCCAACATCAATTACTACTGCATCTTCGTTAACCATATCTTCAGTTAAAAAATGTTTTCTACCAATTGCAACAATTACCATATCTGCATTTTTTGTCTTTTCTTTTAGATCTTTTGTTTTTGAATGGCATACTGTAACAGTTGCTCCTTTATTAGTTAAAATTGAAGCTATTGGTTTCCCAACAATATTACTTCTTCCTATTACAACTACATCCATTCCCTCAATTTCAATATCATAATATTCAATTGTTTTTAAAACTGCAAGTGGTGTACATGGTAAAAAGCCATCACCAGTATTTTTAACTAATTTTCCCATACTTATATCTGTAAGTCCATCTACATCCTTTAAATAATCAATTGAATTTATTACTTTAACTTGATCAATTGTTTTCGGAAGAGGCATTTGAATCATAATTCCATTAACTGAATCATCAATATTTAATTCATTTATTTTTTCAATCATTTCTTCTGTTGAAACATTTTCATCTGTTTTTACAAGTTTTATATTAATACCTAATTTTTCACTAGTTTTCATTACCCCTTTAATATATGAAGCAGATGAACTATTTTCTCCTACCACTACTATTGCCAGAGTTATTTTATTTCCTAAGACATCTTTTTTCAATTTTTCTCTTATTCCTTTTACAACTAATTTTCCATCTAATATCATATAGTTCTTCCCTTCTATTCATTTAATAATAAAATATTTACAGTTGTTCCCTCATGCAGCTTACTCTCAATTGAAATTTCTCCATTATGAAGTTTCATAATTTCATTTGATATAGCTAAGCCAAGTCCACTGCCTGGTTGTTTCGAACTGCCTTTAAAAAATCTTTTTTTAACATTTTCTAAATTCTCTTTTGATATTCCAACTCCACTATCTATTATAGCAATTTTAACATACTTTTTTTCTTTTTTTACATCAATAATTATTTTTGAATTATAATTTGAAAATTTATATGCATTTTCTAAAATATTTATAATAACTTGCCTTATTCTATTACTATCAACATTCAATAATAAACTATCAAATTCACTATTTAATACTCCATCAATTTTCTTTTTACTAAATTTTCCTTTATATATTGAAATTATATCCTTTAAAAGTAAGATGATATCTGTTTTTTCTTTATATAGTATAAGATTCCCTGCTTCAAGTTTTGAAAATTCAAGCAATTCTTCAACCATAGATGATAATCTATCAGTTTCTTTTATAATAATATTGAGTCCTATTTCAATCTCATCTTTATCGCTAAAATCACCTGTAATTATCGTTTCTCCCCATCCTTTTATCGAAGTCAATGGTGTTCTTATTTCATGAGTTATTGATGAAATAAATTCATTTTTAGATTTTTCACTTTCTTGAATTTTTTCAGCCATTAAATTTACTGAATCAGCCAAAGTTTTTAATTCATCTTTAAATTCATTCTTTATCCTAGTATTATACTCACCTTTTGCCAATTTTTCTGTAGCTTTAATTATTTTATAAATAGGATTAATAATTGTACGCGTAAAAAATAAACTTAATACTGACAATATTAACATCAATACTCCCAATAAAATTAAAGAATATAAAAACAATCTGTAAATTGCTTTATCAATCAAAGTTAATGATGTTATATATCTTAAAACTCCAACAATTTCATCACTTTTATTTTTTAAAGGCATATAAATCGACAATGTTTTTTCACCAGTTAAATTCATCAACGCTCTTTTTTCAACTATTTTTGATTCAATTCCTTCTGGTATTTGAACTTTATCATCAAGAGAAAATTTATTATTACTCTCAATAATATTTCCATCCAAATCCAATATTTGTATTTCTGCTATTTCGTTATCAGTATAATTATTTACTAAAATTTGTGCTACTTCATTAATATCATAAAATTCAGTATCATAATATTTTTTATAAAATTCAACAGTCACTTTAGCTCTATTCATTATAATATTTGAAGCATTACCATAATAAAATTTGTTTAATCCAACTAAAAAAAAGCCTTCTATAATTATACCTACTAAAACAACCACAAGCATATAATTAATAAACCACCTTCTTTTAATTCCGCTAATTTTATTCATCCAAAGACCACCTATATCCATAGCCCCAGATTGTTTTAATATAAATAGGTTCAGAAGGATCTTCTTCTATTTTCTTTCTAATACGTCTTATATTTACATCTACAATCTTAAAGCTTCCAAAAAAGTTTTCTCCCCATACAGCATCTAAAATTTCTTCTCTCGAAAGTGATTTTCCTTTATTTTTCACCATTAAACTAATTATAGAAAATTCTATTTGAGTTAATTCTATTTCATTATCATCCTTTAACATTATTCTTGAATCAAAATCAATTGTAAAAGGTCCTTCAATATATTTTGCATCAGTATCATTCTTTAACATATCTACTCTTCGAAGTAATGCATTAATTCTCATAATCAATTCCTTTGGACTAAAAGGCTTAATAATATAATCATCCGCACCACTCATAAACCCTTCTTCTTTATCAGATTCAAGCCCTTTTGCAGTCAACATAATAATTCCCATATATTTATTATTTCTTCTAATATCCTTGCATACTTCAAGCCCATTTATTCCTGGTAACATAATATCAAGAACTGCAACATCAATATTATTTTTTTCAACTATTTCAAGCGCCTCTTCTCCTGAAGCTGCTTTAAAAACAGTATGATTCTCTCTTTTAATATTTATTACAATAAATTCTCTTATTTCATCTTGATCTTCCAGTACTAAAATATTTGCCATAATTATCTCCCCAATTTAAAATTTTCCTTTATAAATTCAAAATTTATAGTTGCTTTTTCTTCATTTATATCTTCATTTATTTTTACTAAATATTCTTTGTTAATTTTCGTTTCTAAAATATTATAATCTATATATTTATTTTTATTGTCATAATAATCTTTTTTATCAACAACCTGCAATTCAAAAACATCATACATTTTTTTCTCAGAAATTGAATAATATTTAAAAATATATTTATTATCTTCTACTTCCAACGTAGCATTATTTCTCCATTCTTCAGGAAATGTTAAAGTAAAATTATTTTTATAATCACTAAATGTTTCAACGTCATATTTTAAACCATCAAGACCATTCCATTTCATCCATACAGTAATAAATGGAGTCTCTGCAAAAGATGCATTTTCATAACCTTTTGGTACTCTAAGTAATGGTATTTCTAAAATGCCATCATTATCAATGTCCATAGATTTACTTGCATATGGTCTAAAAGTAAGATCCGTATATTCCCATTTATCATTGTAGAATACATTTTTTAATCTTCCATTCCTAAAAATAATTAAATCAGTATAGGATGAATGTGCACCAATACTTACATCAACTAAAAAACCCTTTCTGTCTTTGCTTACATTGCCACAATTAATTGAATAATAATTATTAACATATCCATCCATTTTCACTTGATCAACATAGTACATTAATTTACTATTAATATCCAAATCGTATAAGGTTGCATTTGCTTTTCCTTTACTTCTATCAAGCTTAATCACAAGCAATTCATCATTAAAATCATTATCAACATCTGCAATACCATATGTTGTATAATTCTCATTAAATACTTCACTAAATTTATTATTAACCATTGAATAAACAGATATGCCGTTATTAATCGCTGTTGCACCTTTCCATCCAACAATTATTTCATTCAACCCATCACCATCAAGATCTTTAAAATCAATTCTCTTAACTCCATATCCACTACCTGAAAATGATTTTTCTAAAACCCATTCATTATTATCATTTTGTTTCAAAATAATAATTTTCATTTGATTTACAATATTATCTTTTAAAATTATTACGCTTTCTTCTTTTTCATCTCCAAATAAATTAAAAAGATAAATTACCTCTTTATTAAGACCTTCAGGCGGAGTAACTAAAGTATATTCATCTATAATTTTATTCAAACTTAATTGTATTTCTTCATATTTATTTGAAATTTTAGGAGGTTTTAATAATGACTTTGTATCTAAAACTTCATTTGAACACCCACTTACTATAAAGCCAATTAATATTATAAAAACTAATTTAAATGTTTTATTTCCATTCATTATATCACCTCATATATAGTATATACTATTTTAAGTAATTTTTGATAACAAATTTTAACCAAAAAAAAGACCAAAAGCTTGGTCTTTTACACCTCTAATAACTTATCAACCATATTAATCAAACCATCAATTTCAGGTTTACTCATTTGTCCATCTGCACCAACAGATTCACCTTTATGATATAAATCATCTGTAATAAGTGAAGAAAAAATCAATATAGGTAATTTTTTAGTAATTCTATTTTCCTTCAATCTTCTAGTAAGTGCATGTCCATCAAGTCTTGGCATTTCAATATCTGTAATCAATAAATCAATATCATCAGTAAAATTTTCGCCTTTTTCATTAACCAGATTCATTAAATAATCATAAGTATCTTGCCCATTATCAAAAAATTTCATATTTTCAAATCCTGCAAGTTCAAGAACTTTTTTTAATACATTTCTTATTAATGGAGAATCATCAGCTAAAAGTATTTTATATTTACTTCTATCTTTCTTCTCCATATTTTCAATTCTAGTTACATTTATTCCGGTTTTTGGTGATATATCCATTACTATTTTCTCAAAATCTAATAGCATAAGGATTGTTCCATTATGATTAATATTTCCAATTACAAGCGAATTGCTAGTAACATCATCCGGTTTTTCAATATCACTCCATCTAATTCTTGAAATCCCAACCACTTCATCAATAGCAAATGAAACTTTTAATTTATTAAATTCGCATACTAAATTCATACTTTTCTCAATATTTGCCATTGATACTTTATTAATAACATATCTCATATCAATAACGGTAATAATTTCGCCTCTTATCAAACTTACACCAGCTATATCCTTAGCTGCATTTGGTACTTTCGATATATTATCTATTGTTAAAATTTCTTTTACCTTTACAACATTAATTGCATAATTCTCACCATCAACTTTAAAATGTAAAATTTCAACTTCTCCAGTTCCACTTTCTAATAATATTTCAGATTTTTCAGCCATTTTTTCCCTCCAGTTAATTGTATACTTTCATTATACCCAAAACCGTGATATAAAATCTACATTTTTTAAAAAAAAATAGAAAAAAATAGAAAAATAGAAATTTTAATTCCTATTTTTCTAATAATTATATTAAATTCATTTCTTTTCCTACTTTTTCAAATACATCAACAGCTTTTGCTAAATTCTCTTTTGAATGTGCCGCTGAAATCATACATCTTACTCTTCCTGTTCCTTTTGCAACAGTTGGAAATATTATTGGAGAAACAAATACTCCATTATCAAATAATTTTTGTGAAAATTCCAAACTTTTAGCTTCGTCTCCAATAATTACAGGTGTAATTGGTGTTTCACTTTTTCCAGTATTAAATCCTAATTTTCCAAGTTTTTCTTTAAAAAATTTAGCGTTATCCCATAATCTATCTGTATACTCAGAAGATTCCATAAGTAATTCAACTGATTTTGTTGCTGCTGCAATAGCTGCTGGTGGTAATGACGTACTAAATAAAATTGGTCTACCCCTATTAATTAACCATTCTTTCATTACTTTACTTCCTGCAACATATCCACCAATTACTCCAATTGCTTTTGATAAAGTACCTATACTAAAATCAATACGTCCATGTAAATTAAAATGATCTATTGTTCCGCGTCCGTTTTCTCCTAAAACACCCGAACCATGTGCATCATCAACATATGTCATAGCATTATATTTTTCAGCTAGCTCTACAATTTCAGGTAATTTTGCTAAATCACCATCCATACTGAATACTCCATCAGTAATAATTAAACAATTTTTATAATTTTCTCTTTTTTCTTTTAAAACTTTTTCTAAATCTTCCATATCACTATGCTGAAATATAGCTTTATCTGCTCTTGAAAGTCTTACGCCATCGATAATACTTGCATGATTTAAAGAATCCGAAATAATTAAATCACCTTTACTTGTAATAGCTTGAATAGCTCCTGCATTGCAATTAAAGCCTGATTGAAATACCATTGTAGCCTCTTCACGTTTAAACTCAGCTAGCTTTTCTTCTAATTTTTCATGAATATCCATATTCCCAATAATTGTTCTTACAGCTCCAGAACCAACACCATATTTCTCTACCGCTTCAATTGCAGCTTTTTTCATTTCTTCATTTGTTGCAAGTCCAAGGTAATTGTTTGAAGACATATTAATTACTTCTTTTCCATCAAGCATTACTACAGGCCCATTTGCTCCCTGTAATGTTGCAAGCTTTCTAAAAGTTCCAGCATTCTTCAAAGCATCAATTTCCTCTTTTAAATAATTTAATTCATGTACGTTACTCATTTTTCCCCCTTAGTTATTAGGATACAATACTACTTTACCGCATGTACCTTTGCCCATTAATTCCATACCTTTTTCAAATTCATCGAAACTAAATCGATGAGTTACAATTTTATTTAAATCTAAATTGCCAGACGCAATCAGACCATTAACTTGATTCCATGTTTTATACATTTCTCTTCCAACAACACCATTAATTGTAATACCTTTAAACACTATATCATTAGCAGCGTCGATACTAATATTCTCATTTGAAATGCCAAGCATTGACATCCTACCACCAAGCTTTAAATATTTAAAAGAGCTTTCTATAGCATTTTTACTTCCAGACATTTCCGTTACTACATCAACTCCAAGCCCATTGGTTTCTTCTAATACTCTTTTTATTACATCCTCTTTTAGTGGATTAATTAAAATAGTTGCTCCTAACTCTTTTGCTAAATTCAATCTATAATCATTGACTTCTATTGCTATAATTTTACTTGCTCCTGTTGCTTTTGCTACATTTACTGCTAATAACCCAATAGGTCCACAACCTACAACTGCTATTGATTTTCCTATTATTTCACCTGCTAAAACAGTATGAATAGCATTGCCAAGAGGCTCTTGAATACTCAAGTATTCTGGTGCAACATTCTTATCATTTATTATTGCATTTGCAGCAGGAATTTTTACATATTCAGCAAAAGCGCCATCAATATCAACACCAAGAATTTTTGTATTCTGACAGATATGAGATCTTCCAGTTCTACAAAATTCACAAATTCCACATACTATATGTGTTTCCGAAGATACATGATCCCCTACTTTAATCCGTTTAACATCATCGTAAACTTTAACAACTTCTCCAGCAAATTCATGACCAGCAACTAACGGTGGTTTAATTCTTTTTTGGGACCATTTATCCCAACTATAAATATGATAATCAGTCCCACAGATTGAAGCTGCCATAACTTTTACAAGTATTTCACCAGGACCTATCTCAGGTATTTCTCTTTCCGAAAGCCTTAACCCTTTTCCAGATTCAAATTTTTCAATTACTTTCATAATTTCTCCTTTCTGATAAAATTAATCAGTGTAGTAATTAATAATTCTTATTCTTTCTTCATTAAGTTTTTCATTATCTAAATTTATATTTAAAAATCTTAAACTATCAGATTTAAATAATGCCCATAAAACATATTCTCTAATAGTCTCCGATTGATGTTCCAGTAAATTAAGTAATTTATCAAAATTCTCACTTTTTTTCTGATTGCCAATTGCAATAATTGCATTTCGTTTAATCGTATTATTTCCTCTCCATAAAAAAGCTTTATCTGAAAATTTATTTTTAAATTCTTTATTAGTTAAATTTATTAAATCAAATAACTCTATTGATGAATTTTCAATTGTTTCAGATTCAACATCTTTATTCTTAGGACAAACTTTCTGACAAATATCACATCCATAAATTCTATTATTAATCAATTCTCTTTCTAAATAAGTTAATAATCTTTTAGTTTGAGTTAATTCAGAAATGCATTTTTTTGCATCTAATCCATTTTTAGTAAGTGCGTCTGTAGGGCAAGCATCAATACATAAATTACAATCTTTACAACCAATAGGTTCCATAAATAAATCAGGTTCAAAAAATTTATCAATCATTATATATCCAACATTTATTGCTGATCCGAATTCTTTAGAAATTATAAAATTATTTTTTCCATATTCTCCAATGCCAGCTTTATATGCTATTTGTCTATCAGCTAAATCACATGTATCAACACAAATTTTATAATTAATATCTTTATATAGTGTTTTTATAAAATCAACTAATTCATTTAATTCATTAGTTATTTCAATATGATAATCAGTTCCAATAGCAATTGATGAAAGTCTACCATAATTTTCAAGTATAGTATTATTAGAAAATTTATATTTCTTCGCAATCACTATAATTGATTTTACATCATCCAAATATAATTTTGTATCTGTTTTTCTTTTTATATCTTTCGAATCAAACTCAGAAATATAGTCATTATCAATTCTATTTTTTATTCTATTTTTTATTTCAAAAAGTTCATTGCCATCAGTAAATCTAATTAAATCTATATTGATTTTATCAGCATACTCAATAATTTTTTTCTTGTAATTCATATCAGCTCCTTGTGTTCGCCAAAGACGGACACTTCTTTCTTCATCTAAATAATATATCATTTTACAAAATTTTTCAATATATTATATCTCTATTTTTTATAAATTAAAATTAAGCAATCAAACAATTATATTAACATTATCAATACTAACATTAATAATATTAATATCAACCTTGACTTTTTTAATTTTAGTGATATTATTAAGTTACAAATTAATATTGTTAGAGAGATGACCAAATTTAATAATATATCTGAATTAAAAATTAATATTTTAATCATATGAAAGAGAGGTGATTCTTATAAAAAGAGAAGTTTTAGGAAAATGTCCAGTTTGTGATCATGAACTAAAAATTACAGAAGTTCATTGTGATCATTGTAAAACAACTATTAGAGGCGACTTTAAACTTTGTGAATTCTCAAAATTAAGTGATGAACAGAAATATTTTGCTATGACATTCATTAAGAACAATGGAAATATTAAAGAAATTGAAAAATCTTTGAATATTTCTTACCCTACTGTAAAAAACAAATTAGAAGATTTAAAATACGCTTTAGGATTTCAAACTGAAATAAAAAATGAAACAAATAAAGAAGAAATTCTTAGAAAAATAAGTAGCGGAGAAATTACTCCTGAAGAAGGAATAAAAATGTTAAAGTAAAATCTCACATTAGAAAGGATATATTATGAATGAAAAACTACAAATTTTAAAAATGTTAGAAGAAGGAAAAATAAATGCTAAAGAAGCTTCTGAATTATTAGAAGCAATTGAACCTACCAAGTTAGAAAAAGATGCAATTTCAATTTCTGATGAATATAAGAAAAAATATTTAAAAATTAGAGTATATGATAACAAAGAGAATAAATCATCAGTTTCAGTAAATCTTCCAATTTCACTTGTAAAACCCGGAGTGAAGCTAGCTATGAAATTCAATCCCGAATTATCTCATACAGGTCTTTCTGAAAATAATTTTAAAGATATTTTATCAGCAATTAATAGTGAAATTGAAGGTGAAATAATTAATATTACTACTGATAATGGCAAACAAAATGTAAAAGTTTATATTGAATAGTAAAAATTAAAAAAACGCGAAAAGTTTATTTTATTTTCGCGTTTTTATTCTTATTCCCAATCTAAAATTACTTTTCCGGATTTCCCACTGTTCATTGCTTCAAATCCTTTTTCAAATTCAGTATAATGCATTCTATGAGTAATAACACCTGAAATATCCAAACCTGATTGCAACATAGACGTTACTTTATACCATGTTTCATACATTTCTCTACCATAAATACCTTTTATCAATAAACCATTAAATACTATTTTATTCCAATCTATTTTTGTATCTGGTCCTTGAATCCCAAGCATTGCAATCTTTCCACCATGAATCATTGACTCAATCATATTATTAAATGCTGATGCATTTCCTGACATTTCAAGACCAACATCAAAACCCTCTTTCATTTTAAGTTCTTTCATAACATCTGAAATTTTTTCTTTTGATACATTTACGACTCTATCTGCTCCAAGTTTTTTAGCAAGACTCAATCTATAATCATTTACATCTGTAACAACTACATTTCTTGCTCCAGCATGTTTAGCTATAGCTCCAGCCATTATTCCAATTGGACCAGCACCAGTTATCAATACATCTTCACCTAGTAAATCAAACGATAACGCAGTATGTGCAGCATTTCCAAGCGGATCAAATATCGAAAATAATTCTACAGGCAAATTAGGATCACATAACCAAATATTTGATTCAGGAATAGATGCATATTCAGCAAATATTCCAGTTCTATTTACCCCTATTCCCATAGTATCTTTACATAAATGTCGTCTTCCAGCAAGGCAATTTCTACATTTTCCGCAGACAACATGCCCTTCACCAGATACTAAATCACCAACTTTATATTTTGTTACTCTATCTCCAATTTCAACTATTTCACCAACAAATTCATGTCCAATAGTCATTGGAACTGGAATAGTAGCTTGCGACCACCCATCCCAATTGTATATATGTACATCTGTTCCGCAAATAGCAGTTTTTTTCATTTTCACTAAAACATCTAGTTCACCTATCTCAGGAACATCAACATCATCAAGCCATAAGCCAGGTTTTGCAAATTTTTTTACTAATGCTTTCATTTTTTCTCCCCCCATTTATTACTTTCATATAAATTAATTATAACATATTGATTATTTTAAAATATAACATTTTTGAAACATTCATTACTCTATACTTTCCCTTTCAATTACTTCATTAACTGCATTTTCATACCCTTTGACAATCGATATATGCACCTATAATCATCATTTAACCTCCATAATGAAATATGTTATATCATCATCAAGCTTATCTTTATTCTTTTGTATCATTTCATCTAAACTATTATTTATTCTTTCAACAGTTTTTTCTTCTTTTAATAATGTTATCAAACCATTATAATCCAGTATTTTATTTTTATTAAAATCAGTAAGTCCATCAGTATAAAAAAATACACTATCTCCTTTATTTAACATTGTGACAGTCGTACTATATTCAGGAGTATAAAATTCACCAATTTTTGAAATAGGGAATCCTTGATTTTCAGATAATTCATATAAATTCCCATCCTTTTTAATAACTATTGGAATACAATTCATACCACCTGAAGAATATTTAAGTACATGCGTATCTACATTATATGATGCAAAAAACATTACCATATATGTTTCTGGTGGGAAATCAGCTTCATTAAATACATCATAAAAATGTTGAAGGTTCCTATGTGGTTTTAATCCACGATATCTCCTTATAAGTCTCTCCCCAGAAATAATAGCATTTTTACAAAACATGGTTAACATTGCCGCTGATACACCATGTCCTGAAACATCTAAAATATACATTCCCATATTCTGATTATCTATTCTAAAAATATCATAAAAATCTCCACTTAATTTCTCACATGGATAATAATTAGAAATAAATCTAACAGCTGAATAATCTACCTCTTTTGATGGTAATAAAGATTGTTGAATTATTCTTGCATATTCTAAATCATCGTTTAATCTTTTATTCATACGCTCTATTTCCGTAGTTCTTTTTTTTACAACGCTATTAATTTTTTTTGCATATAATTTTATCTGCTTTTCTCTCTGCGAAAGGGATTCGTGATTTTTTTCCCAATTATAGTAATAAATTCCTAGATATATAGAAACAAATGACATAAATTTTAAAATATGATATGAAAAAATAAATACTTTATAATCAATTGTTGATTTATGCACAACAATTAAAAAAACGTTAACCATTATTAAAAGTCCTATAAAAACAGAATAATTTATTCCTTTATATTTTAAAGTTTTATAGAATATCAAAACTATTATAACTGCAGAAAGCGAACTGATTCCTTCATAAAATGAAAATTCTTTATTAAATAAAATTTGATTTTTCGCTATTATTATTAAAGTTAAAGAAACTATAATTAGAAACCATTTTTTATCTATAACATCAATTTTTTTATAATCGAAATTGTCAACAAAAAAAGATAAAAATATTAACATTAATATCAGGTTAATAATTAGTCCACTTGATTCAGATATAAAACGATAAACTTCAAGTGATAATACTATAGTTAAAAATACGGGTAAAGCATACCTATTTATCATACTATATGATGCACAATTATAATATAAAACAACCGTTATGGCTGTTAGAAAAATAATATTTGAAATCTCTACAGTATACTGAATAATACTATAATCAAAATTATTTATAATATAATTGAAAATTATTGCATTATTAAATACATCCAGCATTAATATAACACTTAATATAAAGATTATTGTTTCTATAATTCTTATATATATTATTACATTTTTAAATTTGTTAACGGCACTTATTTTCATAACTATTTGTGGCAAGGAAACACCTATGCCTTTAGGCTCGGTGAGGAATTGCCATTTCTCCTTTCAATTAACAAGGTCTCTCTAAATCCCTTTAACAATAATTTCTTATAACTTATACTACCCTTGTTAACTTTTGTCCTATCCAATTTTCTTATATCAAAGAATCCGCTTTTACGTCTTCCAAAGATATAATATAATTCTTTTTCAAATTCTACTTTGTCAAATAATCTAAAACCTTTAACTTCAAATGGTGCTTGATTTAACTTTTTAATATGACCTTTAATAAAATTAGCTTTGTGTATTTGTCTGTTTTGACATCTAACTTTCTTATAATAAAACCAAGTATCAATTGATTTTGCTAATGGATTACCAGTTATACATTTAGCATCTATTCTATGGGCTTTAGGTAAATTGTTTTCAATTCTAGTATTTTTAGTAATATAACCATATGTTATTTTTACATTTGGGTACATTTTAAATAATCTTTTATGAAAAGTTTTTCTCATAATTCCCATAAAAGTTGCATGATTAAACTTTTTACCTCTTTTAATTTTTAAATCAATTTTACCTTTGTGATAATCATTATGACATGTTTCACAAAGTGTTACTAAATTATTAGGGCTATCTCCACCTGTAAGTCTTGATTCTATATGGTGAACATTTAAAATCTTATCTTTAGATTTTCCTTTACAGTGTTGACAAGTATGATTGTCTCTAAACAATATAAATTCTCTTACATTCCAAAACCCTAATTGTTCACCTTGTTGATATTCAACACTTTCAATTTCAGGTTTGTTTATCTTTTGAATATCAAATTGTGCTGTTTCAACTATAATTTTTGTAATTGGCAATATCTCGTGAACTTTTTTAATCATAGTCATATGAGTTTGAATTTTATGTTCAATAGATGGTGCTAACCAACCTTTATGTTTTCTAGAAACTCTATTTAAAAATCTAGGTTGTCTGTACCTAAGTTTGTTTCTTCTAGTTCTCCTTACTTGTCTTCTAGTGGCAAGCTTTTTAACAATATCATTTCTTAATTCTACTTCTGCAAAGTAGTGGCCTTTTTATTTTGTAATTGCAGATAAGCCAATAAATTTACTTCCAGCATCTACACCTAATACTATATTTTGTTTATATGTAGTAGTCTTATAAAGCAATTGAATTGTAAAAGGATCTCTTTTAACTATTTTTGCTTTTTTTGCATTTAATAAATGTCTTACTTTACCATGCCTATTAGTAGGCATTAAAGGTTTATTATTAACATCTAAAATATATACCATAGACACTCCTCTCAATAATACTTAAATTATAATTCTAGGGATAAACCCCAGTAAAATTATCTTTGACAATGTTATAATAGCTTGCTTATTCGATAAGCCGTACTTAGGTTGACTGCTCCTTACTCTCAGAGCTGTTTACAGTGCCTACACAGTGCTACAGACTAGATAAAATATCCATAGGTGTGATAACTAAAATAACGTAGTAATAAATACTTAGTCTAATCAACAAGAACTTTTACAAGCTCCGACCTTTTAATGTCGTGAGTTATTGACTTTTCAATCTCCTTTCACCTTTTCATCTTTTTTAGACATAAATATTACACCTGCAACTGATACTAATAAAATTCCAGCTTCAAATATTGAATCTAATAATCTATAATCCAGATATATTCCAGTTACTATGTTTTTTGATCCAACTTCAGTATATGAATTAAGAATATAATAATTGCTAGAAAGTTCATTTACTAAAAATCCGCTTTCCAAAAATCTCAACATCATTAAAAGTGCAAAAGAGACAACTAATACCACCGAAATAAATTTTCTCATTAGTTATCACCTCGTAACATGCTAATGTCAGGCATTAATATTACATTTACATCTTTATGTTTTTCAACGAACTTTTCCATCTTTAACATTAAATCACTTGATTCTTTTCCGATAAAGTAATACCCTTTATCATTTTTTAATGTTTCAATACTTAAATCTACATTCACTTCTCTAAATACCCCTGACATATAAAGATATTTTGAATCTTTTTCAATTTTCAATTTAAGATTATTTATTTTTGTAAATTCATTTAATATTTTTAAAATATATTCTTCTTTCTCAGTAGAAACACCCATAAAAACATCCCCAATTACAATAAATTCATTTTGTTTAGAAATAGCTATTATGAAAATAAGTGGTACAATTGCACTGCTTATTGCAATCTCAGCAATTGCAACATCAGGCCCATAATTCAAAAAATATATTACAGCTGAAAAAAGGGAAAATACTGTATATGTTATTATTGCATTTAAATAATCTTTAGTATTGATAATATAAATAGCAATAATCATTGAAAGAACATGAAAGAAAATTTTAATCATTTTTCTCCTCCTCAACAGCTATACCTTTCCTATAAGCACTAAATGCAATTAAATGATTCGTAATAGGAGAAGTAAACAACACAAACATAAGTATTATTATTAATACCGATGTCATTTCAGTAAATCCTTCTCTTAGCATTAACGCCACCAATATTAAGGATATTGCAGCAGAATCAATTTTCGAACTTGTTAAAAGTCTTGAATATAATTTATCAAATCTCGAAATTCCAATTAATCCTAAAATTATAAATATCCAACTTACTACCAACATTATATTTGATATAATTATCATTTAGTATCACCGCCTGAAATAACAAATCTCGAAATTAAAACAACCACTAGGAAACTTACTATAACAAATGTAAGAGATGTATCAAGTAGATTTAAATCTTGAATATATATTGAATATACAGTAAATATCATAAGTATTTTCACACTAACCAAATTAAGATTTAATAACCTATCCCATATATTTTTACTTGTTAAGAATCTATAAAATGATACTGTTAAAGCAAAACATAATACAACTAATGTAATTTTAAGCATCATTAAACACCTCTTCACCTTTTAACAGTACTTTTTCATATCTATTAATAATATTTTCTTTTAGTTTATCTATTTCTTCCTCTTTTTCTATCATAGTTAAAACCTTTAATTCTAAATCATCCGATACTTCCAATGTAATAGTCCCAGGAGTTAAAGTAATTGCATTTGCAATTAAAGAAGCTGCAAAAGTATTATCCGTATTAAGTTTTAAATGAAACACATATGGTTTTGAATTGTTTTTCACAATTCTCACGATATGACGAACTGATGACATATTAATATCGATAATTACATTAAAAATAAATATAATAAAATTAAAAATATTTATTTTTTCAGGTATTTGATTATTATCTCCTAATATTACATCAGATACATATACAATAAGTAATATTATTGAAAAACCTATAACAATATTGTATATTGTAAATTCTCCAGTAAGTAAAAACCAAAATATTGCAAGCCCAGCTATTAATTTTTGATCCTTAAATAATCTTTTTATTTTTTTTGAATTTAACATACTATATCGAGCAAATACTCGACTTCACCTCCCATTTTATTAATAAAATAAAAAGCTGACAAATTAGTATATTGTTAGCTTCTTTATAATTATTCTATTATTATCTAAATTATACTATTTATCTCACTTTTTTTCAATCTTTGTCGCCAAAATCTTTTAGCTTTTTTCGCTAGGTCTACGTATATATTTTTATCTATGGTTTATGAACCACATGTTATAAGCTTTGTTGTTTAGTGAATTCTATCTACAACAAGAAAAAAAGCCTATTTTTCAAAGCTTTTTTCAATATATTTTCATTACTTTTTATTTGAGTCGTATTATATTAAGAAGTTAACATTTTACTTCTGCATGGTACACTTTTCTAGTCTTCCTACATCCAATTTCTTTTTTTAACCCTCATTTTGTTTTTATTCAGTATACTTTTTTTGATTTCAATGCACTTTCCTAAGTAATAAAAAACCAACAACATATAATGTTATTGGTTTATTTTTTATCATCTGGCAGCGTCTTATCCTCCCAGGGGGTTGCCCGCCCAAGTACTTTCAGCGCTAAGAAGCTTTACTTCTGTGTTCGGAATGGGAACAGGTGTTACCTTCTCGCTATTGCCACCAGA
>Ga0256842_1000725_pt1 | contig 28616 bp, 25 predicted proteins | sample 4559240metaG_FD_185973 | JGI IMG/M metagenome (GOLD analysis project Ga0256842, IMG submission 185973) | Hydrothermal vent microbial communities from Guaymas Basin, Mexico - 4559-240 | ecosystem: Environmental > Aquatic > Marine > Hydrothermal vents | place: Mexico: Guaymas Basin | collected... | reverse complement strand
TTCGGCTTGTAATATTAGAGATAGACTGCTCCTAGATGTTCTACGGCGTAAATTTTTAAATATTAATAGTTTCTCAGAATATAAAACTAAAGATTTCAAAAAAGAATCTATAAAATTTATTCTTGAAAACTATTACAGGGTTGCCTGACTATAAGTAATTTAAATAATTATTTATAGTTACAGCTAGAACATTGTTTATTTTGTGCTAGTTTTGGTGACTCTTCCTTTATCGTTGATGGAAGATATATCAAATCAATTAACCATTATTACAATAAACAAAAAGCATATTATCAATCCATTTTAGATAGACAAAATATTAAAACATCAAAAAAAATGTTAATTCTTAGTCGTAAAAGATACAATAAAATTAATAACTACTTTAATCTTGCTGTTAAATATATAACTGATTATACAATTTCAAAGAACGCAGGTTCTATTGTTATAGGTGATTTTTCTGATATTAAACGAAATATTAATATTGGAAAGAAAAATAACCAAAACTTTGTAACTATTCCTTATGGAATTTTCAAAAGAAAATTACAAAGCAGATGTGAACAGTTAGGTATAAACTATTATCTTCAAGAAGAAAGTTATACATCTAAATGTTCATATCTTGACAATGAACCTATTAAAAAACACGATACCTATAAAGGTAAACGAGTTAAAAGAGGACTATTTAGAACCTCACAAGGATATTTAATAAATGCAGATGTAAATGGTTCTGCAAATATCCTAGTCAAATTCTTAATAAGTAACGGTCAGCATCAACATCAAGTTGTAGCCAACCGATACGGGTGTGTCAACCATCCACCAAGATTAAGGTTAAGTGATTTAGTTGCTTACTATATTTTTAAGCTCCATCATTTATGATGGGGTAGTTGACAAACACTCCTAAAAAACTATAATTAATTTATTGTATCATATTTTTTTGTAATCTTAAAATTTTACCTACCTCTTCTACTCTTTTTACTATAATTTCAAAAATTAACAATTTAGGTAATTTATTATGATTGATTTAAAATATTTAGAAAAAAACTTTAATGAAGCAAGTAGCAAACTTATTAAAAAGGGTGTAGATAACTCTACTATTGAAACTTTAAAAGAGCGTTTTGCTAAATTAAAAGAGGCAAATAACAGTTTAGAGGTGGCAAAAGCAGAGCAAAATAAGATGTCAAAACTATTTGGTCAATATAAGAGAGAGGGAAAAGATATTTCCAAACTTAAAGCAAAAGTTGACCAAAATAAAGAGCTTATAAATTCACTTCAAGCTAAAGCTAATGAGGCAAATAGTAAACTTCAAGAGTTAGCTCTATCTATGCCAAATTTTCCAGATAATTCTGTTCCCATGGGAGAGAGTGAAGATGATAATGTGGAGATTAAAAAAGTATTAACTCCTAGAGAGTTTGATTTTAAGCCAAAAGAGCATTGGGAATTAGCAGAGATAAATGGTTGGATAGATTTTGAAAGAGGAGTAAAATTAGCAAAGAGTCGTTTTTCTGTTTTAAGAGGAGAGTCAGCTAGATTAGAAAGAGCCTTAATTAATTTCTTTTTAGATATCAATAGAGAAAAAGGATTTGAAGAGGTGTATGTTCCATTTATTAATAACGCCACTATGCTAAAAGGTACAGGACAACTTCCAAAATTTGGTGATGATTTATTTAAAATTGAGGGTGAAGAGCTTTATTTAATTCCTACAGCAGAAGTTCCATTAACTAACTTATACAATGATGAGATTTTAAGTGAAAAAGAGTTACCAATTCTACTTACATCTTACACACCATGCTTTAGAAAAGAGGCAGGAAGTGCAGGGAGAGATACAAGAGGAATGATAAGACAACACCAATTTGATAAGGTTGAAATGGTAGCCCTCTCTCACCCAGAAAAGAGTGAAGAGATATTTGAAATGATGGTAGAAAATGCCTCTAATATATTAACACAATTAGGACTTCCCCATAGATTAGTTAAACTTTGTAGTGGAGATTTAGGTTTTTCATCATCTGTTACTATAGATTTAGAGGTTTGGTTACCAGGGCAGAATAAATATAGAGAAATCTCATCAATCTCAAATACAAGAGATTTTCAAGCAAGAAGAGCAAAAATTAGATTTAAAGATGGCAAAAAAAATAGATTAATTCACACTCTAAATGGTTCAGCCCTAGCTGTTGGAAGAACTCTAATTGCTATTATGGAAAATTATCAAAAAGAAGATGGTAGTATAGAGATACCAAATGTTTTAGAGAGATATATGTAATTGATATTTTGTCAAATAGTTAAAATCTGCTACAATAACGCAAAAAAATATTTTTGCGTTAAGAGAGTATATATGTCAAAATCAAGAATTGAAAAAGCTCCTGTTACATTTAATATAAGTGAACTACCAAAACTTATGAATGAACTTCAACAGGAGAGCTATTTAACTGAATATTTTTCAGAAACAGATAAAAAGGGTCGCTATTTATATTGGAATGAGTTTAAATGGCGAGTTCCAAAAGAGCATAATGCAAAAAAAGCATGGCTTATTACTAAATGGGTTAGATTTACAAAAAGAAAACCTATTGAACTTTGTGATGCAAATGGAGTGGAGTTTCACTTCTGTATTCCTGACTCACTTCAAGCAAAACTCTATAAAATAGCAAAACTTTCAGGTGAGGGAACACCCAATAACTCAATACAGCAAAAATATCTTATATCATCTCTTGTTATGGAAGAGGCAATAAGTTCAGCTCAACTTGAAGGTGCATCAACTACTAGACGAGTAGCTAAAAAGATGTTAGTAGAAGAGAGAAAACCAAAAAGTGAAGATGAACAGATGATTTTAAATAATTATCTATTAATGAATGAGGTGAAATCTCTAAAAGATGCTCCTCTTAGTATAGATATGATAAAACATTTTCACTTTATAGCAACAACTGGAACTAGCCAAAACGGTGTAGTATCAGGAGAGTTTAGAGATGATAATGAGATAGTAATAACAGATGGAGTAGATGGTGAGATACTGCACCAACCACCAACATATAAAGATATAGAAAAGAGATTAGAAAAACTATGCACCTTTGCCAATTCTAACCACTCTGGAGATGAGGGAAAGAGTTTTATTGACCCAATTATAAAAGCTATAATTTTACACTTTATGGTAGGTTATGAACACCCATTTGCAGATGGAAATGGACGAACTGCTAGAGCTATATTTTACTGGTTTATGCTAAAAAATGGATTTAGTTTTTTTGAGTATTTATCTATATCTAAACTTCTAAAAGAAGCACCTATAAAATATGGTATGGCATATCTTTATACTGAAATAGATGAGAATGATTTAACCTATTTTATCTATTATCAAACCAATATTATATTAAGAGCTATGGAGGAACTCTTTGGATATTTAGATGCAAAAAGCCGTGAGCTTGAAGAGGTTTTAGTTCTTTTAGAGGACTCTAAAGTGGGAGATTTACTGAACTTTATACAAAAAGATATTGTTAAAAAAGCCATGAAAAATCCAGGTAGAATTTTTACAACAAAAGAGATTGTAAAAGATTATGATATTTCAGATAATACAGCTAGAAAATATCTTAAATCTTTAGTCAAATATAAGATATTAGCCTCTTTTAAAGAGGGTAGAACTGTTAATTATATTGCTTTAGCTAATATTCGAGATGTATTGATTAATTAGCTTATATATCTGATTAGAGATTTCTATATAAATTGTCTCTATCTCTTTAGTTGCATCAATAGTTAAATATGGAATATCTAATTTTTTTAGACTCTTTTCCATATTATCTTGAACTTTAATTAAATACTCTAATCCTCTTAACTCAATTCCATCAGCCTTTTTATCTTCTGCTTCCATTCTATTTTTTAGAGTCTCTATATTAGTCTTAAAAAATATAATAAAATCAGGAAAATTATTATATAAAGCAAGTTTATTAAGTTCAACTAAATAATCAAATTCAAAATCACCATTAGCCAAAGCATACCCAATCCCCGATAAAAACCCTCTATCTGAAAGAACTAACTTATCTCTATTTGGCTCTATAACTCTTTTATAGTGTTCTGCTCTATCTGCTAAAAATAGAAGTAACTCACCCCGTTTTGATTTAAAAGAGCTTGATAGAAGTATCTCTCTTAAAATAGTACTATTTGGCTCTTTTGTAACTATAACATCTTTAAACTCTGTGGCCAAAAGCTCAATTTGGGTTGTTTTTCCACAAGTATCAATTCCCTCAAAAATTATATACACTTTTTACTCTTTATATCTTCTAAAATAACTTTAGGAACTAAATGTGACACTTTTCCACAAAATGGTAAAATTGAACGAACAATAGAGGAGCTAATAAAGGCATTTTCTAAACTAGGCATAAGATAGATAGTCTCTAACTCCTTTTTTAAAGAGGCATTAGCATAACCCATCTGTAACTCATACTCAAAATCACTAACGGCTCTTAAACCTCTAATAATAATATTGGCATCTAACTCATTAGATAAATCAACTAAAAGTGAATGAAAACTAATAACCTTTACTTTTGGAAACATATCTGTAGCTTTTTTTGCCATATTCATTCTCTCATCAAGTGAAAACATAGGCTTTTTAGCCTTATTAATAGCTACAGCTACAATAATCTCATCAAACATAGCACAAGCTCTTTTTATAATATCTAAGTGACCATTAGTAATAGGGTCAAAAGTACCTGGATATATTGCTTTTCTAAATTTCATAATCTAACCTCTCCACCTCTTATATAAACTATTTTCAACTCCCAATATGTCATACCACTTTCCAATAATAAATCTCTCCATATCCTCTAAACTATTAGAGTCTGAATAGTACCCCATAACAGGTGGTGCAATAATAACATTTAACCTTGAAAGTTTAAGCATATTTTCTATAGCAATAGGAGAAAATGGCATCTCTCTAGGGGCTAGTAGTAGTTTTTTCTGCTCTTTTAGTGTAACAGAGGCTACTCTTGTTACTAAATTATCAGCAATTCCACAAGCTACTTTAGCTAAAGTGTTCATGCTACAAGGGATAATAGCAGTAGCATCAACCATAAATGAACCAGAGGCTATAGATGAGGCTATATTTGAGTTATTATGAACTGTAAGTTTTTTAGAGTTTTCAAAATGGCTTACAGTTAGAGCATTATTAGATGTAATTAAGTGAACCTCTATATTTTTTGGTAGATACTCTATAAATTTTTTTCCAAGTTCTACCCCTGATGCACCTGTTATTGCTACTACTAATCTCATCTCTATCCTATATTTTTTTGGAGATTATATCTAATTTTAAATAGTTTTTTAGATAAAATCTTTTTTAATGAAAAAATTTTACTTAGCCCCAATTCAAGCCTATCAATATATATCAAGAATGTTACCTGCCTCATGTAGATACTATCCTACATGTTCAGAGTATGCAAAGTGGCAATTTGAACTAAATCGTGCAGATAAAGCATTAATTCGTAGTACAGTTAGAATATTAAAGTGTAATCAGCTATTTGTAGGAGGTATAGATTACCCATTAATAGAGTATAAAAAACCTAAACTACTAAAACTTTGTAATAGCAAAAAAATAAGAGTAAAGTATTGGTTTATTCCTAAAAATTCTAAAGAGTTTTTTGTTATAAAAGATTTTGATTTCAATAGAAATTAATCTATTTTGGAGTAACATAAAAAGAAAGAAAAGGATTTAATATGTTAAAAAAAATAGATTTTATATTGCTCTCAATAGCAACACTAAGTTTTGCACAAGCAAAAGATTATGAAGTAGATAAAAATGGTAATGTTAATGTAAATATAGTAGATAGAAAAGTTATAGTTAATGATAAGGTGGTAAGAACAATTCCAAAAGGAGAACCTGTAAAAGTAAATATTGGTTCAACAGGAGCTTCAATAGATAAAGATAAACTAAAAGCAAATGTAGGTAAAGATATTGGTGCTAAAATAGATGGAGATAATATGAGTGCTAATGTTGGAGGAATTGGAGCAAAAATAGAGGGTGATAGTATAGGGGTTGATATTGGTTCTGTTTTAAAAACTGCTAAAAAAATTCAAAATAGCAAAGATACAAAAGAGGAGAAAGATTTTTTTGGTGGAGATAATTTTTTTAAATAGTTAACTACTCTTAATAAACTTTAAGGCAAAATCCTTTTTAAAAAGGATTTATAAATGCAAATAAGACTAAACTCTCCACTAGATATGCACCTACACTTAAGAGATGAAGATATGCTAAAGGTTGTAGCTCCACTTAGCTCTAAAAGTTTTTCAGGTGCTATTATTATGCCTAATCTAGTTCCACCAGTTACTACTAAAGAGGAGCTTATAGCCTATAAAAATAGAATTTTAGAGGCTATAGGAGATGACAACTTTACTCCATATATGACACTGTTTTTTAAACCAACTTATACTAAAGAGTTTTTAAGTTCGATTAGAGATGAGTTAACAGCTATTAAACTATATCCAGCAGGGATTACAACTAATTCTGAAGGTGGTTTAAGTGGTTTTGATATTAATGAATTAAGAGAGACACTTACTGCTATGAGTGAACTTAACATTCCATTATGTATTCATGGAGAAACTAATGGATTTGTAATGGATAGAGAGGCTGAATTTATATCTATTTATGAAAAGTTAGCTTCCAACTTTCCTAAATTAAAAATTATTATGGAGCATATTACAACAAAAGAGTCTGTTGAAGCATTAGATAAGTTTGATAACCTATATGCTACTATAACTCTACACCACCTATTAATTACTCTTGATGATGTAGCAGGTGGAATGTTAGAGCCTCATCTTTTCTGTAAACCTATAGCTAAAAGACCAGAAGATAGAGAAGCTTTAAGAGAGGTAGCATTTTCGGCTCACCCAAAAGTTATGTTTGGTTCAGACTCTGCCCCACACCCACAACATACAAAAGAGGCAACCCACTGTTCAGCAGGGGTTTTTACATCACCTATTGCTCTGCAAGTTTTAACTGAACTTTTTTTAGAACACTCATCACTAGAAAAGTTACAAGCTTTTGTATCTGATAATGCTCAAAAGATATATAGTAATATAGAAGTTCCTAAAAAAGTGGTAATATTAGAGAAAAAAGGATTTAAAGTTCCTATGAAATATGGTGAAGTTGTACCTATGTATGCAGGGGAAAAGTTGAAATATAGTATCCTTTTTTGATATAATCTACTTAGATTTCTCAAATTTTAGCTACTTAATAATCAAAATAGACTATTCTTTGAGACTACTATAAGGATAATAATGAATAATATAATATTATGTGGTGGAAATGGTACTAGGCTTTGGCCAATAAGTAGAACACTTATGCCAAAGCAGTTTGTAAAAATTTTTAATAATCAATCACTTTTTCAATTAACTGTTAAAAGAAACTCAAAATTTTGTAAAGATAGTTTTATTGTATCAAATACAGAACAGTACTTTTTGGCTATTGACCAATTAGAGAGTTTAAATATTAAAAATTCTAAATTTCTATTAGAGCCTATTGGTAGAAATACAGCACCAGCTATTGCACTATCTTGCATGGCTTTAGATAGAGAAGAGATAGTTTTAGTTACTCCCTCTGACCATTTAATAAAAAATGAAGAGGAGTATAAAAAGGTTTTAAAAAAGGCTAAAGAGTTAGCAGAAGATAACTATTTAGTAACCTTTGGAATTGCTCCAACATCAGCCGAGACTGGATTTGGATATATTGAGGCAGATGGATTTAATGTAAAAGCTTTTCATGAAAAACCAAATAAAACTACAGCCAAAAAATATTTAGATGCAGGAAACTACTATTGGAACTCTGGAATGTTCTGCTTTAAAGCAGGTGTTTTTTTAGATGAGTTAAAAGAGTACTCTCCAAAAATCTATAACGCCTCACTCATTGCATATAAAAATAGTGCTAATATCTCTCCTATTAAAATAGAGAAAAATGATATGTTAAATATCCCTGAAGATAGTATAGATTATGCTGTTATGGAGAAATCAAAAAGGGTAAAAGTAGTTCCATCAAATATAAATTGGTCAGATTTAGGAAGTTTTGATGCTTTGTATGATGAACTAGAGAAAGATAAAAATGGAAATACAAAAAATAGTAAACATATCTCTATAGACAGTAAAAATAATTTAGTTTATGGAGAGAAAAGAGTTATTACAACTATTGATATTGAGGATTTAATTATAGTTGATAGTGATGATGCTCTACTTATATCTAAAAAAGGAAGTTCTCAAAAGGTAAAAGATGTTGTAAAAGAGGTTAAAAAGTCAACTAAACTTCATGAGGTTCACCTTACAGCCCATAGACCGTGGGGAACTTATACTGTTTTACTTGAAGATGAGAGATTTAAAATAAAAACTATAGTAGTAAAACCAAATAAGAGACTATCACTTCAAAAACATTTTCATAGAAATGAACATTGGATAGTTGTATCTGGAACTGCTACAGTTACAGTTGGAGAGGATAAATATTTAGTGCGTCCAAATGAGTCAACCTATATTAAAATGGGAGAAATTCATAGACTTGAAAATGAGGGAAAAATCCCTGTTGTTTTAATTGAGGCACAAGTTGGAGAATATACAGGAGAAGATGATATAGTAAGATTAGAAGATGATTTTAAAAGGGTTTAATTGAAAAACAATATTTTACTAGCATTTAGTTTTGCCAAAAGAGATTTTAAAGAGAGATATGTAGGTACAGGATTAGGGCAGTTGTGGTATATATTATCACCTATTATTACTATCTTTATCTATACAGTTATATTTTCTGATTTTATGAAGATGAAATTAGCAATTATAGATAATAGTTACGCTTATAGTATCCATCTAATCCCTGCACTTTTAGCTTGGACTACCTTTAGTACTATTTTAATGCGACTAAATACATCATTTTTTGAAAAGGCAAATTTAATAAAAAAGATAAGTGTACCTATGTACACATTTCAATTAAGTATTATCTTAACAGAGCTATTTCTATTTGCTATCTCTATGTTACTAGCTATTGGGTTTTTACTTTTAGTTAATCAACCAGTAACTTTAACTTTTTTATGGCTAATTCCACTTATGATACTACAAACTCTATTTGTATTTGGATTGGGTGTTACTCTATCTCTGTTTACTCCATTTTTTAAAGATTTAAAAGAGGCTGTTCCTATTGTGGTTCAGCTATGGTTTTGGATGACACCTATTATATATATGAAAGAGATGATAGCAAATAAGTACCCCTTTCTACTTACTTTTAATCCATTTTTTTATTTTTCTGATAGTTATCAAAATATATTTCTATATAGTAAAGCTCCCTCTTTCGGAAGAGTCTCTTTTATAGTTATTATGACTTTAGTTATACTATTTATTGCAGGATTTTTATATAAAAAGATGATTGGGACTATTAAAGATATAATTTAGTAAGAGTTTAAACTCTTACTTAAATAGATTAATCCAATGTAAAAGCAGTTCTATTTGAATTCCCATAGCAGTACTCTCATATCCATTAACCTCTAATATATAGTATCTTTTTCAATGGAAAATCATAGAAACCACAAAAATATCAAAAATAGTTTTTAATCTATGATACAATAATCTTCCATCTACTTTGGTTTCACCTCACTAGCTATTATTAAACCAATAAAATAACTTTCCTTTATAGGAATTGGCAGTTAAGGTGTCGTAGCCAAACTATTGTGGCTTAAGGTAATTGTTATTTAATACATGAATTCTACTATTTTAGTTATTTTCATAAATTATTATTGCTAAACTTATAAAAATACATAAGTAAAACTAACAACTACTGCTGTATTATCGCTCAATATGATTTCTTATCATACATATCAAGGATTTTCGATATTTTTTTGAATTTCACTAAAAACTTTTTAGTGACCACCAGCCTGAAATTCTATATATATGGTGGATTGATATTATATCACAATTAAAAACACAAGTCAATATTTTGAAATTTTTTTATTATGTAAATATTACTATTTAATAGTATATCTTTCTATAATATCAAATACATATTAATGATACTTTTTACAAAACCCCTTACTTGCAAGATAAGCAAAATCTTTGGCTATAGTGGTTTTTATCTGCTCCTCATCATATATTGGAGCTTTTTGAATGAAGCTAATTCCAGCATTTTTTAGAAGTAATGCACGAGAGATTGAGTTTGATGCTAAATGTATCATTTTAAATTCTCTTTAATATAATCTAATGCTCTTTTCTTAGCTTCATTTATCTTAGAGGCATCTTTTCCACCAGCTTGTGCAAAATCAGGTCGTCCACCTCCACCTCCACCTAAGATTGGTGCTATCTCTTTTATCCAATTTCCTGCTTTTATTGGTGTGTGTTTAGAGCCACAAGCTAATAGCACTTTAGAGCCTTTTTTCTGAAAGAGCATAATAGCAATATTGTCATATCTATTTTTAGCCTCATCTATAAGCCCTTTTATATCTCCTGCATTAACCTCATCAATAATTACATTTACACCATCAATCTCTATGGCTTTTAACTCTTTTTTAGTTGAACTTAAAGCTGTTTTTAGTTCACTTTTAAGAGTTTTAATCTCACCTTTTAATCTATTAATTCCTGCTATTGGGTTTTGATTTTTAAGTTCGCTTTTTATGGTATCTAATTCACCTCTTAACTCTTTTACATACTCTATAGCACTCTCTCCACAAATAGCCTCAACTCTTCTAACCCCTGCACTAACTCCACTCTCTTTAGTTATAATAAATAGACCAATTTGAGAGCTATTATCTACATGAGTACCACCACAAAGCTCAACAGACTCACCTATAGTTACAACTCTAACCTCATCTCCATACTTTTCACCAAATAGAGCCATAGCACCACTATTTTGGGCCTCATCTATACTCATAATTTTAGTAACTCTAGGAGTGGCACGACTAATTTTACTATTGACCCAAGCTTCAACTTTAGCTATCTCCTCTTTGGTCATAGCTTTTGGGTGAGAGAAGTCAAATCTAAGCCTCTTATCATTATTTAAAGAACCAGCTTGTGCAATATGTTCACCTAATACTTCTCTTAATCCTGCATGTAGTAGATGAGTTGCTGAGTGGTGTTTTTCTATCTCTACTCTACTTCTATCAACTAAAGCTTCTACTCTATCACCAACAGTAACTTTTCCATCTATTTCAGAGATATTCATATCTAAAAACTTTTTAGTATCTAATACTTTAGCTTCACCTAAAAGCTCACCCTTATCTCCTACTTGTCCCCCAGACTCTGCATAAAATGGTGTTCTATCTAAAAGTACCCAACCCTTTCCATCTATACTCTCAACCTCTTTAAAATTGCTATCTAAAAGAGCTAATACAGTGGCTGTTATCTGTTTTGTATTATATCCTACAAACTCATTCTCTCCAAATTTCTCTTTTAAAGCTTTAAAGTCACCTGTTGTTGAAGCATCTCCCGTACCTTTCCAATTAGCTTTAGATTGAGCTTTTTGTGCCTCCATTTTAGAGTTAAAGGCATCTATATCTAAGGCTATATTTTTCTCTCTTAGCATATCTTGTGTTAAATCTAATGGAAAACCAAAAGTATCATATAGTTTAAATGCAACCTCTCCATTAAATATATCTTTAGTATGCTCTAACTCTTCATTAAAGAGTTTAATTCCTGCTTCAATAGTATCAAAAAATCTCTCCTCCTCCATCTTCATGGAGGTTTTAATATTTTCAGCTCTCTTTTCTAAATAATCATACTGTTTGCCCATAACATCTACTAGAGTATCTACTAGTTTATACATAAATGGCTTTCTAAGTCCAAGCAAATAGCCGTGACGAATTGCTCTTCTCATAATTCGTCTTAATACATAACCTCTACCCTCTTTATCGAAATTAACACCTTGTGCTAAAAGAAAAGATACAGAACGGAGATGGTCAGCAATTACTCTATAACTTGCACTATTAGATGCTTTATAACTATAAGGAGTTCCAACTAACTCTCCAATTTTATTTAAAAATGGCATAAATAGGCTAGAGTGATAATTATTTAATACTCCCTCTTTAATAGCTACGACTCTTTCTAATCCCATACCTGTATCTATACTAGGTTTTGGAAGAGGGTTTAGTGTTCCACTCTTATCTCTCTCATACTGCATAAATACCAAGTTCCAAATCTCTAAAAATCTATCACCCTCTCCCCCCATCTTATCTTCAGGTGAATTAAAATTCTCTTCTCCTTGGTCATAGAAAATCTCACTACAAGGACCACAAGGACCTGTATCTCCCATTTGCCAAAAGTTATCTTTATCCCCAAAACGCATAATTCTACTAGAGTCTATATATCTACTCCAAATATCAAATGCCTCATTATCACTATCATGAACAGTTACCCAAAGCCTATCTATTGGTAAAGCTAGATAGTTATCACTTGTAATAAACTCCCACGCATAAGCGATAGCATCTTCTTTAAAATAGTCAGCGAATGAGAAGTTCCCTAACATCTCAAAAAGTGTGTGGTGTCTAGCAGTGTAGCCTACATTATCAAGGTCATTATGTTTTCCACCAGCTCTTAAACAGGTTTGAGACGAGGTTGCACGAGGAGGGTTAGGGATTGGTGCTTCACCTGTAAAGATATTTTTAAATTGAACCATACCAGCATTGGTAAACATCAGTGTTGCATCATCTGGTACAAGTGCAGAACTAGGGACAAGTTTATGCCCCTTACTCTGAAAAAAGTCTAAAAATTGTTGTCGAATATCCATAATTATAATCCCATGTTTTAATTGTGGATATTTTAGCTAAATTGAGGTTAAAATATAAGTTATATCAGATAAAATTATTGTTATTTATTAAGGAATAGATTATGCACGATGAGTTACCAACCGAACATAAAAATAAGCTTTTATCTTCTCTAAATAGTTTTATTAAAATAGCTGTTGTTTTAGTACTTAGAATTGCATATTATCTTAATAGGAAAACAGCACAAAGATATTCCACTACTAAATAAGGATATATAATGAAAATTATAGATGGTTTTATAAAAAAGGAATTTAGGGGCTGGACTCCTAACTTTAACCAGTATCATTGAAACAGGAAGCAAATTTCATACAAACCTAACTATAGGTAAGTTTGAGTAAGTTTTGTAGAACGGAAAAAGTTTTCTATGTTAAAAGAGATGGAACAAGGTCTTCACTACTGGTAAGTTTTAATAACTCTTTTTTATCTGTTGGAATTGGTTGTAGTCCTGCATCTATTGCCTCTTTTATTAACGCATCACTTGCAACACTACTAATAGTTAATAATGTACTTACTGCTATAATTTTTTTATCATATTTCTATGCTCATAGATTATTTTTTAGAATTATAGCAATCTAAAATTAAAAGATAATTATTATTATTAACTAATTTATATAAAATAATTAATATCTAATCAAACTTATATTTAAGAGCAACAGTAATAGAATTTTGTTCATTGGTAGCTGTCATATTCATAGATTTTTTTGTCTCTTTTGGTGAATATACATAAGCCATATCAATACCTATCATTTTAGAGAACTCATATCCAATACCAGTTGTTATATGTTCATTACTAATTGCAGGAAAGCCCATTATATTAAAAAATGCAATACTTGATGCAGGATATGGTGTTCCAGCTACTGTTGCACCTTTAAAATTTACTCCATCTATTGGAGATTTAGCATAATTATACCCACCTCTTAGTGTTAATTTATCCATTCTATATGCTAAACCTAAAGCGTAAATTGATTGGTCTTCCCAACCAAATGAGTCATATCCATCAGCACTTGACCATAAGATTTTACGATAATCAATAGTTGCTTTAAAATTCTCTCTCTCATATCCAAAACCAATTCCATACTCTGCAGGTTGAGAGAGTTTTAAATCATCATATACTCCGTCCATATTAAAATCCATTATAGCATCATAAGTTGTATTTACCTGTGTTTGATAATATAGACCTGTAGTTACCTCTGGAGTAATAGAGTACCCAACTCCAATTTGTGCGCCATATCCAAAGGTATCACTCATTCCACCACCTCTTTGTTGAGCAGTAGATGGGTCATTTGGATTAGATGGCATAACAGCAGACATATCTAATGCTCCATAAGCTAAAGTAACACCTGCACCAATTCGTAGATTATCTTGTTTATATGCTAAAGATGGAACAAATCTAAGAAATTGAAAACTTGTACGCATACTAGCTAACCCTTTATTTGGGTCTTCATTTCTATAATCAACCCCCATACCAGATACACCAAACATACCAACACCATAAGCTATATTTTCATTTATTCTTCCTGCGTGAGATACTTCAGGGATTAATGAGATGTCTGCTTGGCTACTGGCACTCTGTCCACTAGCATTTCCATTTGTTCCTGTAACATCTGGCATAAATAGTGTTCCCCCAAACATAGCCTCTGTCCCTTTAATATCAGCTAACCAAGATGGGTTTCTAAATACCGAATCTGTCCCCATATTCATAGCAACACCTGTTCCACCCATTGCTCTTGACTCTGCTCCTAGAGAAATCATATTATCCCCATTTGTCGCAAGTAGTAGTGTTGAGCTTATAGCTGAGAGTAAAATTATTCTTTTCATTATTCTTTTCCTTTGAATTGTAATTAAATAACTATATCTTATTTTATATTATAAATTAATTAAAATACTTATATATAATAAAAAATAATTATGTATTATTAAGTAATTTTTATGAAGCTTATATAAAGTTTTGATAAGTTATAAACGCTAGATAATTATATCTATTTATTGTATAATATTTTTATGAAAAAGATATTAATAATTATATTATTGTTTGGTTTTATTGGCTGTGGATATAGACCATCAGCAACTATTACACCAAAAACTATAGGCGATAAAGTATATACAGAGGTTGATGTGTCACTGTCTGACCCTGAAAATGCTGTTTTAATAAAAGATGCACTAAATAGTGCATTACTTAATAGATTAAAAAGCAATATAACAACTAAAGATAGAGCTGATAGTACTATTAAAGTATTATATAACTCTATTAAATTTTATCCTTTGCAGTATAATAAAAATGGGTATGTTGTATATTATCAAGCAGATATTAATCTAAAATTCCAATTTATAAAAGATAATAAAATTAGAGAAAAAATAATTACAGGAAGATACTCTTTCCCTATTCGTCCAAGTGCAATTATATCTACCTCTTTAAGGTTTGAAGCTATTAAAAAGGGTTCAATTAAAGCTTTAGACCAATTTATTGCATACCTCTCTAGTTTAGGAGCATTGGAAAAATGATAACTTTTAAAGAGTTTATAGAGGAAAAGCCTCTATATTATAAAGAGATAGACCATAAAAGAGTACATAACGCTTATACTTTACTAAAACCATATATTAAAAGACCTATTATAATTCATATAATAGGAACAAATGGAAAAGGTAGTACAGGTAGAATTATGGCAACTCTTCTTTACCATCAAAACATAAAATTGGGTCACTTTTCATCTCCTCATATAGTTAAATTTAATGAACGAATATGGATAAATGGCAAAGATATAGATAATAACTCTTTAGAACAAGCTCATAGGAAATTATATAATATCTTGGGTAAAGAGATAAGTGATAGTTTGAGCTATTTTGAATATACTACACTTCTTGCACTTGTGGCTATGGAAGATTTAGAGGTTATAGTTTTAGAAGCTGGACTTGGTGGTGAGTTTGATGCTACAAATGTGGTTAGTAAAGAGTTAACCGTTATTACACCTATTGGATTAGACCACCAAGATTTTTTAGGAAATACAGTTACTAAAATTGCTACAACTAAAATAAACTCTATAGAAAAAAGAGCAATTATTGGTTTTCAAAATAGTGATAAGGTCTATTTAGTAGCTAAAAAAATAGCAAAAGAAAAAAATGCCAAGCTTTATATATTAGAAAATAGAGATAAAGAGATATTAAAAATTACTAAAAAGCTAAATTGGAGCTACTATTTATATGAAAATACACTATTAGCTATTAAGGCATTAGAGATTTTAAATTTACCTTACAGTATGGAAGATTTAAAATCTATTACACTCTTTGGTCGATTTTATCAAATAGCACCTAATATTACTATTGATGTAGGACATAATCTATTAGCAGTAGATGCTATATCTAAAGCATTAGAAGAAAAATATAGTGATAAAAAAATAGTTCTAATATATAATAGTTTAAATGATAAAGATTATAGAACTATACTTAATAGACTAAAAAAATATATAAAAAGAGTTGAGATTATAAATATTAAAAGTAATAGAGCTGTAGATATTACTCTTTTAGAAAAGGTATTAAAAAAGTTATTTATAGAGTTTAAAAGATTTAAAAAGATTAATAAAGATGAAAATTATCTAGTATTTGGTTCATTTTTTGTAGTTGAGAGTTTTATTAAATCTAAGTGGGAAAAAAAGTAAAAAGTTTATTAAAGAAAATTAAGATATAATCTCGCCATAGGTACAACAGGTAGTTGCTGGTAACTTATTTAAAGTTACGAGAGGAAAGTCCGTGCTACGAGTGAGATAGGACTCCACCTAACGGGTGGCTAGAGTAATCTAAGGGCAAGTGCAACAGAGAGAAGACGACCACTCATTATATCCCACTAAAGAGTCCCCTCTCTTTTTCTCCCCTATTTCTAATAGTGGGTGGTCAAAGGTGAAAGGGTGGTGTAAGAGACCACCAGTACTTATGGTAACATAGGTAGCTAGGTAAACCCTGTCCGTAGCAAGAGGCACATGGTAAAAATCTCACAAAGCCATTTAGTTGGCATGGTGTCTCGCTTGAGCATATTGGTAACAATATGCCTAGATAAATAACTACCCAATGACAGAACACGGCTTATCGTTGTGCCTATATTACTATTTTCTACTTTTATTTAATACCTTAGCTTAACCTTAAACGATATAACGGCATAATTACGCTAATAAAAATAAGGAAAAAATAATGAATAAGATACTCCTGCTACTTCTCCTAATATTTACAATATCAATAACTGCTAAAGAGCAAATTTTACCAACTGAAAAGAGTTTAATCGAGGGTCAATTTAGTAATGGATTTAAATATACTATTAAAAAAAATGCTAAACCAAAAGATAGAGCTGAATTTAGGCTTATTGTTAAAGTTGGTTCTTTAGAAGAGGACGATGACCAAAAAGGAATTGCACACTTTACCGAACACATGGCATTTAATGGAACTAAACATTTTAAAAAAAATGAGCTTATTAAATATTTGGAGTCTATTGGAGTTAAATTTGGAGCTCATCTTAATGCCAGTACAAGCTATGAGCAGACTCTATATAAATTAACTGTTCCTTTAGAGGGAGATAATTTAGAAAAATCATTTTTAGTATTTAAAGATTGGGCTAATGGACTAAATTTTAATAAAGATGAGTTTAATAAAGAGAGAGGTGTAGTCTTAGAAGAGGCTAGAATGAGAGATAATGCAGGTTTTAGAATATATAATAAATCTAAAAAACTTTTCTATGGTGACTCTAAATATATAAGTAGAGTTCCTATTGGTGATAAGAATATTATAAAAAATATATCAGTTAAAAGAGCAAAAGAGTTTTATACTGATTGGTATAGACCTGAATTTATGCACTTTATAGCTGTTGGTGATTTTAATACAACAGTTATTAAAGATATGATAAAAAAACACTTCTCAAAACTTAAAAATATAAGTAAAAGAAAAAGAGCATTAAGAGAGATAAAAGATAATAACACTACTAGAGTTTTATCATTAACCGATAAAGAGGTAACTTCAAATTCTCTATCTGTATCTTATGTTGATATATTAGAAGATACTAGAACTAAAAAAGATGTACGAAAAGGACTTATTGAGGCTATAATGGCTCAACTATTTAATATAAAAGCTAGAGAACAGATACTTAAACCAAATCCAAAAGCCACCTCTATAAGATTAGTAGGGGAAAATATAAATAGTACAAAATCAACCTATAGTTTTAATGTCTTTTATAATAGTGGTGATGATAAGTTAGCTCTAAAAGAGTTATATGAGCTTATAAAATCTTTTCAAAAATATGGTTTTTCCAAAAGTGATTTTCTTCTTATAAAAAAACAGCAACTCCAAACAAATGAGAAAGAGTATAAGAGAATATCAGATTTAAGGTCATCAACTATAGCTTCACAACTAACTAATTATGCTCTTCACCACTCTGTATATATAGATTATAATTATGAGTATAGATTAAAAAAAGAGCTTATTAATGATATGAAACTAGATGAAATAAATAGACTCTTTAGAAAAGTTATGAACTTTAAAGATAGATTTATACTTTTTGTAAATACAGATGGAACAAAGGTATCTAAAGAAGAGGCTTTAAAGGTTATAAAAGAGGCTAAGGTAGAAGATTTAACTAAAGTAAAAAAACTACCATCTACTATTTTAGATAAAGAGTTAAAACCTACAAAAATAGTTTATAATGAGTATAATGAAAAAACAAATATTTATGGATTTATTTTAGAAAATGGAATAAGAGTTGCATTTAAACCAACCGATTTTTCAAAAGATAGAGTTTTCTTAAAAGCTTTTAGTTTTGGTGGATACTCTTTATATGGTGTAGAAGATTTAAATAATGCTAAAAAAGCTTCATCTTTTATAAATTTATCTGGTGTGGGAGAGTTTTCAAATATAGATTTATCTAAAATATTAGCAGGAAAAAATATTGCAGTAGGTACAACTATTAATAAATTAACAGAGAGTATATATGGTTTTGCGAATAAAAAAGATATAGAAAGTATGTTTAAACTTCTATATTTAAAGCTAACAGAGCCTGTTATAGATAGTAGAGTTGAGAAAAATCAGAAAAAAATATTAAAAGATAGAGCAAAAGAGACAATAAGAAACCCTCAAAATAGATTTTCACAAGAGCTATCTAAATGGTATCAAAAAAATAACCCTAGAGTATTTTTCGATACACCTAAAAGTATTGATAAATTAAATAGTAGTGCAATGGTTGAAATATATAAAGATAGATTTGCAGATTTAAACAATTTTAGTTTTTCAATTATTGGTGATATTAAAGTAGAGAGAGTAGAAGAGCTCATAACAAAATATTTAGGCTCACTACCTACTCTAAAAAGAGATGAGTGTTTTATAGATAGAGATATTGACTACTATAGAGGAGAGGTTGACTTTAAAAGAGAGTATAATAGTGAAAATATCTCAAATATAATAATTTTATATAGAACTCATATACCTTATAGTAAAAAAGACGAAATATCTCTAAAAGCACTAGTTAGTATTTTAAATGTAAGACTTAGAGAACTTATTAGAGAAGAGAAATCAGGAGTTTATGGTATTAATATTAGTGCAGATATAGCAAGACTAGAGAAAAATAAATCTAATGCTATAATTCAATTCTCATGTGACCCAAAACGAAAAGATGAACTAATATCTTATGTTTACAAAACTATAAATAAGATAAAAAAAGAGCTAGTAACCAATAAAGAGTTAGCAGTATATAAAAAAAAATTTAAAGTATCATATCAAACAAATATGAAAGAGGATAGATATTGGTTAGAAAAAATGGTAGATAGTTTTAAATTTAATACTCCATTAGAAGAGATATATCAATTACCTAAATTAGTAGAAGATATATCAAAAGAGGATATAAAAGATATTGCCAATAAAATTTTTGATAAAGATATTTTAGAGGCTCAATTAAATCCTAAAAGAAGATAAGTCTCCCTAAAAAATAAAGCCCTAGATTTAGGGGCTTATTTCTACTAATTATATCCAACTTCATCAATTTTTCCTTTAAAACATCTACTTTTACTCTTAGTTCCTTTAGTAAATAGTGTTTTTAAATCACTACTTCCACTACCAAGATATAGCCATAGTTCAGTTATTAACCCTTTTTTACAGTTCATAGCTACTTTCTCACCTGCACCATTTCCAAATTCACTATCAAACACTTTTCTTATATCTTTTAATTTGACAACTTTACCTATATTTTTCTGAAAAAACTCTTGAACCTTGGAGCTATTTACCTGCTTTAAAAGATTAATAGCATCAGCATAATAGCTATTTGCATCTTTTCCATAACAAGTTCCATGCTTTACCCACTCATGAAGATGAAGATTTGAACTATATCCTGTCATATACTTTTTTAACTCTTCTCTAACTGTTAGAGTTAAATCTAACTTTTTTAATCTATTCCACTGTTTGTTTTTATCAATTCCTATCTCTTTTTTAGAGACATTGCAATAGAGATTATTACGAGGTTGAGGCCAAAGTCCATGAAGAACAAAGTGAGATGATGCAAAATCTCCTTTTTTCATCGATTTACACTCTTTTTTATATTGGTGTGTTTGACAAAAAGCATTTTGCCAAGACAAGGCTAGTAGGTTCTGTTTTGCTAACTTAATATTACTTTTCTTTTTATCTTTTTTACTTATAGGTTTATTTGAAAAACACTCTTTATCCACCCATCTTTGAGCAATTCTTTCACCCTTTATTAGAGTTAATATTTGACCTTTTCTATGTTCTAATACTCTATACTCTTGACCTTTTTTAAGTCTAATATTATTTGTATTTGTTGAGTGTTTCATATTATTATATGCTAAACACTCTTTTTCAGCTTTTTGATAAACTTCCACTTTTTTAGACATTGCCAAAAGTGGTAATGCTAATATAATTATTGAGACAATAATTTTTTTCATATTTTTCCTTTAATCTATATCTACATACCAATATGGTTTGCTATTTCTATTTTTTTTAACTTTTCCTATATTACTATGAGTTTTTTTCTCTAAAAGTGTTTTAATATCTTCTAATATTCTCTTCTCTTTTGCAAAATATGTATGATTTAGATTTATAAATTTAGAAAATAGATTGGTAAAATCAATATTTACATTTACAGTATCTATATTGTCAACAACAGTAACAGGTTTAACAAGACCTGCTCTTGAATTTTGGTGTGCCATTGCTGATAATTTTACTGCATTATCATTTGAAGATACATATAATGTTGTTTTATCTGAAATTTCTGTATATGCTTTTGCTATATTTTTAAATAAATCAGCATCAACATCTGGAGCTGCTAATATTATCTGTCCAAATCTTATATTTTGGTTCTCTTTTTGAATATCATTAACAACTCTAATAAGACCTCTATTTCCCATACTATGAGCTATAATATTTACCTTTGTAGCATTTGATTTTTTTACAAAGTCAACTAAAAACTCTTTTATATACTTTTCACTAGCTTGAATAGTAGCCTCATCAATTGGATAACCACTTTTAGTACCAACTGAAGGCCAACTATAAAATGCCATAATACCTTTAAATTTTAAATCATATCCTATTTGACCTGCTCTAATTGCAGAACTTTCAAATGTATTATTATATCCATGTATAAATATTAGTGCCTCTTTATTTTTTAGATATTTAAACTCTTTTCTCAACTTCTCCCAAAGTTCACTATTTTGTTTATATCTTTTTATACTTTTTACCTTTATTTCTCCATAAGACATATCTAAGTGAATTATCTTTTCCCATAAAGAGCCGTCCACTTCACCAATTTTATGAGATGCTGGAATAAATATTCTACAATTTCCAGTATAGAGTCTATCTGCTCTTTGATTTGTATAACCTTTTGAGTAATCATTTATATCAATTGGTTTTCTATTTGTTCCATAGTATAATTTATATAGTGTATCTCTATTTTCAAATTTATTTATATGAGAAGAGTTTTTAGGTATTGGTGCAGGTGCAGGAGCTAGAACTTGCATTGCAGATAAAGGTTTAGCCTTTTGTGCTTGTTGTTTCTGATTTAATCTTGAACACCCAATAAATAGTACAGATAATAGAAAGATAACCAATATTTTTAGAAGACTTCTTTTAGACATTTTAATTCCCCAAACTCAAAATTTGGTTATATTATATATGTTTTCACCTTAAAGGAGAGGTTTAAATTTAAACCTCTTTCTTACCTTTTGTAAGAGTATCAACTATTTTAGTAACAACTAAATCAGAAGTTACATTTAAAGATGTTCTTGCCATATCTAAAATTCTATCTACTGCTACAATAATAGCCAAATACTCAACAGGAAGTCCTACTTGATTTAAAATTACCACCATCATAACCAAAGATGCACTAGGCAATGCAGCAACACCAACACTTAAAGCTACAACTGTTAAGCCTAAAACTAGTTGGTCACCTATACTCATAGACAAACCTGCTAAGTTAGCAATATATAAAACAGCTATAGTAAGATAAGCAGCTGTTCCGTCCATTGATACAGTAGCACCAAGAGGTAAAACAAATCCTGCACTATCTTTACTAACTCCACCCTTTTCTTGAACAACTTGTAAACTTACAGGTAAAGTTGCTGCACTTGAAGCTGTTGAAAATGCCATAATAGGAGACTCTTTTACAGCATTTAAATAATTATAAGGGTTAATTTTTGCAAAAAATGCTAATAGTGTAGGAAGAGTAACTATAGCATGAATAATAATTACTCCTAAAACAACTAAAACATACTCCCAAAGACTAAATATAACATCAATTCCCTGTTTTGCTATAATATATGAGATTAAAGAAAATACACCAATAGGTGTAAGATTAATAACCCACTTAGCAATAAAAAACATAGCATTATTAATAGCTAAAAATAGGTCAAAAAGAACCTCTTGATGTTTCTGTTCTAGTTTAAAAGATGCCATTGCTAAAAATACAGCAAAAACAATAACTTGCATCATATATCCACTAGCTAGAGAGTTAAATACATTAGATGGAATAAAACTCATAATCATATCATGAAAAGAGAAAGGTTTAATCTCACTAGCCCTAGCATACTCTAATCCTGCCGAACTCATAGGCTCACCAATAGGAAAAATATTCATAACTAAAATAGCCAAAAATACAGCCAAAGCAGTAGTTATAAGATATAAACCTATAGTTTTTAATCCTATCTGTTTTAATTTTTCAATAGAGCCTAAACCAGTTAGAGCTGTATAGATGGAAGCAAAAACTAATGGGACTACAAGCATTTTAAGAAGTGCTACAAACATATCTCCTATTAGTTTTTGCTCTAAAGCAAGTGATGGCAGTAATATACCAAACGCAATTCCAAGTAGTATTCCTATAAATACTTGAACATTTAATGATTTTAAGTAGTGCATTTTTTAACCTTTAGATAAAAGTTTGAAGTTTATGTAGAGAAAAGAGATGATAACTCATCTCCTTTAAGCTATAAGAAAACAGCGTAATCGTTTTTTATAGAAATAATATCTATAAAAGGTTGTATATCATCTTCTGATACATCAAAAGCATTAACAAATGAGAAAAATAGTTCTTGCTCTTCCTCTTCTGCTCTACCATCAGCTAAAAGTAAATCTATAAGATTTGCTAAAACTGTCATTTTTTGGTCATGATTTAAAATCTCATTAGCCTCTTTTTGGAATGTCTCTAAATCTTTATTTTTAGCATATTTAGATGCACTTCTTACTAACTCTTCAGCATCTCCAAATGATTGAAGAGTTGATACTAAATAAGCCATCTCCTCTTCTGCTAATTCACCATCTGATGCCATAATATATATCATACTTCCTGCTAAAGCTATAGCAGGATTAAGTTCTACTGTTGATGAAAATTTATCAAAAAAGCCCATTTTTTTATTGTCCTAATTTTTAATATTATTTGCTATTATAAGCAATAGCGAATTTTATCTATAAAGGACAAAAATACTCCTTAATTAGCCCATGTAGCACTTAATATTTTAGCACTTTCAATTAATGTTACTATATTATTACCATCTAATACCCCATCATTTGATACTCTTATTTTAAGAAGTTTTTTTATATTACTATCATTTGATGGATATATAGAATACAATAGCCATTTATTATCATTACTCCAACCATATATCTCTATAGATGTAGATGCAGGAGCATATATTTGTGATTTTAATGCACCATCTTTACCTAGAATTAATATACCATCATAAATCTGATAGTCGTTTTGATTTTGTATGGAAATATTCATAGTAAATAAAGTTTCATTAGAATTCCAATAAATTTCTCTTTTTGTACCAGGAAAATCTTGTACACTATTCCAACTTGACATATCAATAAGTTGTTTATAATTATTTCCGTCCTTATCAGAAGTATAAATACCACCTAAACATGGCTTACCCTGTTCATATTTAATTATTATTAGTTGACCACTTTTTTTACCAACATCAAAGGCATCAAAATCTCCACCACACTCTTTATCTCCAGCATAATTTAAAACTGTAGTATGAGGAACTTTTCCATCTCTATTAGTATATTTTATATCAGTATTTAAATATTCAGAAAAAAGATAATAAATTCTATCTTGATAAACTAAGGGTTTTTCAACACTCCAACGAGAACCTGTATTTGGTGTTAAAGTCCAAGGTCCAGAAGTAATTCCATTTATAACATGTATAAATTGACTATCATGAACATCTGAACCTCCTCCTCTAGTTGCATTTAACCAATAATATCCTTCTGGTATATTAGAGAAAGAAAAATTTCCACTTCCATCAGTATATATCATATCCTTTCCTTCTAAAAAGACTGGTACTCCTACATAAGGGTCTCCATTACTTCTCTTCACAACACCTGTTACTCTACCACTTCCTATCTTACCCCAAACTCCTGAATTTTCTCCAGGAGTTATTTGATTAAAACTATAAGACTCTATTTTTGCTTCAAATATATTATAACGAGCTGGACCATAAGCAAAACCATTATCAGATGTAAAATATATTTTTCCTCCATTAGAATACAAATCAAGCATTAATCCTGTTGTAAACTTTGGATGTTGTGAAAAATCAAATATTTTTTTGGAGTTTGCTCCATTTTCATCCATTAAATATATACTTCCTGAAAGTGTACTATCCTGAATAGAATATAAAATATTTTGCTCTGTAGAACCTGTATCTTTATTTGCTAATAAATCAATAGAACTTTTAGCACTTGTAACACTATTTTTGTCACTTGTCACAATTAAGCCTTTAGAAAAATTTGTAGATGTTTTATAATCAGAAGGAGCTTTTTCAACTATATCTGCCATATAATCAGATATAGTTACTCTATTTGTAAATTGATTATAAGCATTGACTGTTTTTGTGTCATTTGGATTATAGTTTGCTCCATTTGGAGCATAACTAGAAATTGCATTAATTAATTCTACTACAATTTCACCTCTTGTTTTAGATGATAACTTACCTACCCAATAATCAATACCAGCTCTATCATCATCTATAGTTTTATTAAGAGTATTTTTATATATATGTTCAATAAAAGCTTGATTGCTATCTAAACTTGAACCAAAATACTCTTTTGCTGCATCTGTATTTAACATCTCATTAGCTATATCAGATAGATTTCCTTTTCCTTGCCAATAACTATTTCCACTTCCTTCTGATGCTCTATTAAAAATAGATACATATAGTGTTGAAATTTCTGTTTTTGTTACATTAGCAAAAATATAATTGCTAAATAGCATTAAATAGATAAATATTAGTAAAATATTCTTTTTCATCATTTATCTCCTAGTATATTTTATAAAATTTTACAATATCTATTATTAATATTTAGATACTCTCCCAAAAATAGAGATAGATTATTTTTTGCTAAGAGTGATAATTTGGACTCTCTTTAGTAATAGTCACATCATGAACATGACTCTCTTTAAGTCCTGCACTTGTAATTTGAACAAACTCTGCTCTCTCCCAAAAAGTTTTAATATCTTCTGAACCACAATAGCCCATAGAGCTTCTTAAACCACCTATCATTTGATGAACAACTGATGATATTCTACCTCTATATGGAACTCTTCCCTCAATTCCCTCTGGAACTAATTTTTCTGTAGCAGTTCCCTCTTGGAAATATCTGTCGGTACTCCCTTTGCTCATAGCTCCAATACTTCCCATTCCTCTATACTCTTTAAACTGTCGTCCATTAAATAGTATCATCTCACCTGGTGCTTCATGAGTTCCTGCTAATGCAGAACCAAGCATAACAGAACTAGCCCCAACTGCTAAAGCTTTAGCTACATCTCCTGAAAATCTAATACCACCATCTGCAATTACAGGAACACCTAAAGACTTAGCTAGAAGGCTAACCTCATCAATGGCTGATATTTGAGGAACACCAACACCTGCTACTATTCTAGTGGTACATATAGAACCAGGTCCAATTCCAACTTTAACAGCATCAGCACCTGCTTCTATTAAATCTCTAGCTGCATTAGCTGTTGCAATATTACCTGCAATTACATCAACATCAAGAGAGGCTTTTATCTCTTTTAAAGTATCTATAATCCCTTGTGAGTGACCATGAGCAGAGTCAAGAACTATTACATCAACTCCTGCTTTTACTAAAGCTTTAGCTCTATCTAACTGACCTACTCCAATAGCACCACCAACACGAAGTCTTCCATGTTCATCTTTATTTGCATTTGGAAACTGCTCTCTCTTTTCTATATCTTTAATAGTAATTAATCCATGTAAGATATTATCTTCATCTACAATAGGAAGTTTTTCTATTTTATGTTGTTGTAATATTTTGGTAGCTTCATCAAGAGTAGTTCCTGCTTTTGCTGTTACAAGTGGAGCTTTTGTCATAACATCTTCAATAGTAGCTGACATATCTGTTATAAATCTCATATCACGATTTGTAATAATTCCTAAAAGCTTCATATTACTATCAACCACAGGTACACCTGATATATGATACTCTCCCATAAGAGCATCAGCATCTGCTACTGTTTTATCTGGAGATATAAATATTGGGTCAATAATAATACCACTTTCGGACTTTTTAACTTTACTAATCTGTTTAGCTTGTGTTGATATATCCATATTTTTATGAATTATACCAATTCCACCAAGTCTAGCCATAGCAATAGCTGTTCTATACTCTGTTACAGTATCCATAGCAGCTGAAACTAAAGGGGTATTTAAAGTTACTCTTTTTGTAAGATTGGTCTTTAGTGAAACCTCTTTTGGAAGTACTGTTGAGTGCTGTGGTACTAATAGTACATCTTCAAATGTTAGTGCTTTCATCTTTATATTCATAAGTTTCCTTTTTTACTTTTTATAGTTTATGGCTCTTTCTAAGCTTAATGCTCCATCAAAAACAGCCTGTTCATTAAATACTTTTCCAATAAGTTGTAAACCAATAGGCATACCCTCACTACTTTTTGCTACAGGTAAAGAGATAGCAGGTAATCCTGCCAAATTAATAGCAATAGTAAACATATCACTCTTATACATCTCTAAAGGGTCATGAAATGAACCAATTTTAGGTGCAACAGATGGTGCAACAGGAGATAAAATTAAATCTGCCTCTTCAAAAATCTTATTAAACTCATCTCTAATTAGATGTCTTACCTTTTGAGCTTTTAGATAGTAAGCATCATAATATCCTGATGATAATACAAAGTTTCCAAGTAAAATTCTTCTTTTAACCTCATCTCCAAAGAGGTCTCTTGTATTAGTATAAGTTTGGGCTAAATTTGAACCTTTTTGTCTATTTCCATAACGAATACCATCATATCTAGCTAAGTTTGTTGTAGCTTCAGCAGTAGCTACTATATAATAGGTAGCAATATCATATTTTGTATTTGCCATATTTTTATGGATTATAGTGTGTCCTGCATCTTTCAAAGCCTCTACTGTAGAGGCATAAGCTTTTTGAATATCTTTACTAGCCTCTGCAATATAGTTATCAACTACAGCAATAGTTAGTTTTCTATTAGGATTTAAATTTTGATATATTGATATTAGCTCCAAATTTGAACTTGTAGAGTCTTTTGGGTCAAAAGATGTTATAGCATCATATAAAATGGCACTATCTTCGACATTTTGAGTTAAAGGTCCAATTTGGTCTAAACTAGAGGCGTAAGATGCTAATCCAAAACGGCTAACTCTTCCATAAGTTGGTTTCATTCCAACACAACCACAATATGATGCAGGTTGACGAATTGAACCACCTGTATCTGAACCAAGTGATGCAATAGCTATACCTCCTGCAACAGCTGATGCACTTCCACCAGAACTTCCACCTGATACTCTTGTTTTATCATAAGGATTTTTAGTAACTCCATAAAAAGAGGTTTCAGTAGTTGAACCCATAGCAAACTCGTCCATATTAGCCCTACCAAAAGCAGAAAAACCTTTAGATTTTAAGTTTTCTATAACTGTAGCGTTATAAGGTGCTACATAACCTTGTAAAATCTCAGAGCCACTCGTAACAGCCCAATCTTTCACTTGAATATTATCTTTAATTAAGATTGGAACTCCATCTCCACTTGAAGAGAAGTCAATATAGGCATTTAGCCCACTCTCTTTGGCTCTTTTCTCCATCTCTATTTTTAACTCTTTAAGCTCTTCTTTACTTTTTGTTAACGCTTCTTTTAGTGTAATCACTCTTTGTTCCTAATTATTAATATTAAAAATTGCGTGATTATAGCTAATTTATTGTATAGTTTTTATGAAGAAAAAATATATATGGTTGAATATAAATAGAAGGAAAGAGAAACTGATGAACCAAGAGTCACACAACAGATTAGTATCATTTATATAGAGTATTGCAGATGATTGTTTAAGAGATGTTTATGTAAGAGGAAAATATAGAGATGTT
>Ga0256842_1000724_pt1 | contig 28634 bp, 23 predicted proteins | sample 4559240metaG_FD_185973 | JGI IMG/M metagenome (GOLD analysis project Ga0256842, IMG submission 185973) | Hydrothermal vent microbial communities from Guaymas Basin, Mexico - 4559-240 | ecosystem: Environmental > Aquatic > Marine > Hydrothermal vents | place: Mexico: Guaymas Basin | collected... | reverse complement strand
AATGGTGGTCTAAAAAAATTGGGCCTTTTCCCAATAATATTTTGGAGAACATCATTGGCTTTCTCTATTTCTTCTACAGCAGCAGATGTTTTGATAAAATCGAATTTTTTACTGTGATAATAAGAATGATTGCCGATAATATGTCCTTGTTCAACAATTTTTTTTACTATGTCAGTATGTTTTTCTGCTTTTTGTGCAATAAGAAAAAATGTTGCTTTTATACCATATCGTGATAATTTCTCCAATACTTGTTCAGTATATTCTGGATTAGGACCATCATCAAAGCTAATAGCTATCTCATTATAACGTGAATCTCCTGCTAATTCATGATTGACAAACAAATTAAGTTGGGTAAACACAACTCCAAAAAATAACATTAGAATGTAAGAAATTACAAATAACAAATAAACTTGGCAGCTAATATTGATATAATTTCCCATTATAGCAATATAAGCTAGTCCAGCTATATACAATACGTTTGCTATTTGAAATCTACTCATTGGCTCGAATAAAAATTAAAGAGAAATTATTATTTCCATTATGGTTTATCAATAATATGTTATCTATTGTTTCAAAATTAGAATTAGCCTCCTGATAAAGATAATTTGGTATGTAATTTTGTTTCAAAATATTTGCACATAACCATACCCCAAAGCCTGCCGAAATCATATTTTCCCCACTAATATGTTTAAAAACTAAAGCTTTTTGGGATGTTTTTTCCTTAGCAACCCAGTTATTAAGAATGTTATCAACCTCAGTTATTCCATTGTTGCCGAGCATAAGAGCATCCACTTTCGATAAATCAAAATTATTAGCTTTTGCAATATCATTAATTCTATTTCCAAAATCTGTTTCATCTTTCACATTATATGCAAAGTCCAAAGATGAAATTATTGCCAGAGATTCGTCATGATGTGAATTTTCTAAAGTAAAAAATACAGAATTCTCTCCATCAATATACCCTGAGTTAGATTCTGAAAAAATTTGATTTTGCAATAAATCACTTTTGCAGAGTAAATTCATTTTATCTTTTATCAAGTGAGTTTCCTCACATATTTCGTCCACGGCACCAAGCAGAACATTATTTACTTCTTTGCTATTTAATCGAATAATAGAATCTAAAAGAGCATGTTCAAAGTTTAGTTCATTATGTGTAAAAGAAAAATTTTGACCTTTGGATTTTAAATCAATTGCCAGGTAACCAGCTAATGTATTGTGAGTTGAATTAATAAAAGCTGTTGGTTTAAGATATTGTTCTTTATCGGAAATAAGTTGTTCGAGAAATTTTATAGTATCCGTTTGGCAGCCCATTCCTGTAGCCACATTAATCATTTCCGGATTGTTAATATTGGCATGTTTAAGACATTTTTTAGCACTTACAGAGCTTAGCTTGATTATTCTGCTCATACGTCTTGCCTTAATAGGAGGAATATAAGCTTTGTAATTTGGCTCTATACAAATAGCTTTATTACCTTTAATGGTATCGTAATGTTTTGGTAATTCAATTTTTTCGATACTTTGAAGTGGTGATATCGCTGCTGCTGCTCTTATGTAAATATTTGTTTTCATCTTAAAAATCAGCTTTAGAAAATATCAAAGAAGAATTATTGCCGCCAAAGCCAAATGAATTGGAAAGAATATTTTTTATTGGTTTATTAGTAATTGTTTTAGTAATTGGAGCTATTTCCAGTTCTGGCATTTGGATATTGTAATTTACCGAAGCAGGCATAAACTGATTTTGTAAACATAGAACAGAGATCACAGCTTCTAATGCTCCTGCTGCTGCCAGAGTATGTCCCGTAAAGGCTTTAGTAGAGCTAAAAGGGATGTTGTGTTTATCTATAATGCGCTGAATAGCAGCCCCTTCAGATAAATCATTATTTGCGGTTCCAGTGCCATGAGCATTGATATAAGATATATCTTCAATGTTTAAATTAGCTTGGTCAAGGGCGTTTTTCATAGCCGAATAAGCACCATATCCTTCCGGAGAAGATGCTGTTTGGTGATAAGCATCATTTACATTGGCTCCACTTTTTAGCTCTGCTAAAGGTTTTCTGCCGGATTTTTTCATACTAGTTTCAGATTCAATTAGAAGATAAGCTGCTGCTTCGCCAAGATTTAATCCTTTGCGCTCAGCATCAAAAGGTTTGCAATGTCCTTTGTCAAGAATCATCAAGCTGTTAAATCCATTTAAAGTAAATGCTGACAGAGCATCAACACCGCCTACAACAACTTTTTCCAACATACCACTTCGTATTAACCGGCTTCCTAAAATAAAAGCATTAGCAGAAGAGCTACATGCAGTACTTAATGTTGTTCTATAAGCTTTGAAATTTAATTTATTAGCAACAAATTCAGTAGCATAACCCAAGGGATGCTGTTTTGCAAAGTCTAAGAATTCTCCATCTTGATAATCATGGAAATGTTGCTCTGTTTTATCCATCCCTCCCACTGTAGAAGCTGAAATAAGTCCTGTTTTAGCATCGGGTTTTAAAGAAGCATTTTTTAATAATTGCGCCACTGCCCACAAGGCAAGTAAGGAAGTACGAGAATAATTTTCTTTAGGAAGATTTAATTTTTCTATAAGTTGTTGGTTAGATAATTTTATTTCACCAAAGGGAAAATCATTTTTATGAATTGTATGCAGATGTTTTGCATAAGTAATTCCAGTTTTCCCTGAAAGCAAAGAAGATAAATGCTTATCAGTATTGTTTCCAATAGCACTAATGCTGCCCATTGCTGTTATAAAAATTCTATCTTCCATTAATTTAATTATTGATGTGCTAAGATGTAATCTGCTATGGTTTCTACCGAATAGAATACTTCTTTACCTTTAGAAGGATCATCCAATTTTAAACCGTAGGTTTTGTCTAGTAAAACTATTAATTCCAGAGCATCAATTGAGTCAAGTCCAAGTCCTTCGTTAAAGAGTGGTTCTGTTGCTTCAATATCATCATTCTCAATATCTTCAAGGTTCAAAGCTTCTATTATCTCACCTTTTAGCTTTTCTATTAATTCTTCTTTTGTCATTCTAAATAGTATTATATAATAAGTTGATATTTATGTAATTATGTTCGTATGCTAAGCCGGATTCTTTATTCTCAACAAGGTAAAGAAAACAATCGTAACCATTATTATTAACTTCTATCCAGCCACAAATTATTGCTTTTTGGCTTTGTCTTTGGAGTAGCTTTTTGCTGTGTAGAATTTGTTGTTGAGGGTCAAACTCTTCTTGAATGTAAAATATATTTTCTCCTTTAAAGCCATTCTTAATTGCAATTTCTCCCATTACAATATTTGGTAATGTGTAAACAAAAAGGGCAGGACTGGGGAAGTAATTTTCTTTATCTTTGATGGTCTGATAGTATTTATTATCAGTAAATAGTGATGAAGAACTATTGGAAATAATAATTCCGATATCTTCAGACGCATACTCTTCAATAAGGCTTCTATCTTCTAAAAGTATTTCAACTGCTAGTATTCCTAATTTACTCATTTCATCCATTTTAAAAAACTTCATATACTTCATATTCAGTTTCTTATATACGGATTTTGCAAATTTACCAAAATTTAGATCTTCTTCAGCTTCGAAGATAGTTTTATTATCTCTCTGTATTTTGTTATTTCTAATAGTTAGAAAGCTGCTTATAAAACTCATTTTTTACCTCCTTCTTTTTTTAGAATGATAGCTGAATTAATACCACTAAAACCAGAGGCTATTTTTAAAGCATAATTGATATTTTTATCTTGTATTTTCTTATTGATATTAAGAGGGATGCTTACACCTATTTCTTCAAAACCAATGGTTGGCAATACTTTATTATTGCGTATACTCCATACCAAAGCAGCAGTTTCTATAACTCCTGCGGCTCCAAGTGTATGCCCCCAAAAACCTTTTAAGCTATGCACTGGCGTAGATTCTAATCCTAGTCGAGAGAATCCAATTGCCTCCATTTCGTCATTATATGCAGTTGCTGTACCATGTGCTGAAATACAATCAATTTGTTTGGCTTCTATGCCGGAATATTTAAGCGCATCACTTACGGCATAATACATTCCTTCAGCTGTTCTGGAAGGTCCGGAAATATGATTAGCATCATTATGAGAAGCACTTTCTAATACTTGTATATTATCTTTTATAGTTTTGCTCAATATAATACATGAAGCCGCTTCGCCAATATTTAATCCATCTCGTGACTTGTCGTACGGTTTGCAAGGTTTTGTGCTTAATGATTGGAAAGAAAGAAATCCACTGACTACAAATTTTGAGATTATATCGCCACCAACAACTATTGCATGTTCATAATCCTCATTACGTAGAATATCTGTAGCATTTGCCACTGCCATAACTCCTGATACACACGCGTTAGAGATTGTTATAACTTCGTTTTTATTTCCAAAATAATTAGCAATTTTCTTAGCAGAATGCCAAAGTTCTAATTTGCTTTTGTTGAATTTTCTTGCAATTTCTTTGTCAAGAAGTTCAATATTTCCTTTGGTGGTTGATATAACAAAAACCACTTTATTATCATCTGCCTTAATATTTGTTTTACGAATTGCCTCAATTGCCGAAAGTATCATCAATTTCTCAAATCTGCTATAAGTTGAGCTTATTTTGTATTTTTTAAATTCACTTTCTAATGAGTTCCAATTAATAGTTCCTATTGGTAATGCCCCAGTATCAATTCCTTTTACGGATACGGGATTTATTCCTGTTTCAAGATTTGAAATTTTACTCATATTTACTTCTAAGCCATTGCCAAGAGCAGAAATAATTGATTCTCCGATAATGTAAACTTCTTTCATATATAATTTATAAAAGCCCTTGCTTTTGTTTCCATTTAATGAAATACTCAGGATTATTTAAAAGTAATTGTTGATCTAAATTGGTAAATACCTGTATTGTTTTTCCTGTTGCCACAAGTTCATTATTAGATTTATTGAAAATTCGGTATTGATATATTATTTTTGCAGCGGGACTGTTAATAAATTCTGTTTCAATAATAGCTGTATCGCCATATCTAAGCATTCCTTTATGGTTAATAGATGAGTGAACAATAGGAGTATAGGTTTCATTTTCATACACTTCCAGATAATGAAGTCCATATTCTAAGCCCCAAGATTCTCTTCCATCTTCAAAGAGTTTTATGTAATTGCCATGCCAAAGTATTCCCATAGAATCTACTTCGTTGAAGCGAATTCTACTTTCATATCTATTTATTAACTTAATATCGTTACTCATTATTATTCTTCTAAAAATATTTTCATTTCGCATTCAGCATATTTAAAACCTTCTGAATCGTGAATATCTCCTTTAATGATATTTACATTCATTATTTTATTGATGCTCATTGTTCTTGTAAATAACATAGTACCAACATCAGGGAGTTTATAAATATTTAGATTTTTTATTGCTCCAATATATCCACGTTTGACATCCTTATTATTTAATAAATCAAGGTAACCAGTTCCGGCAGCAGCAGTTTGTGCCATGTTTTCTACTAGACCACCAGCATTCAATTTATTATATTTTACCATTATATGTGATTGAGGTACAAGAAATGATGAGTTTGTTTCTTCTTCATTGCACATTCTCAATTTATCAACTAAAATAAAAGGGTGACGTTGAGGTAAGAAATTCGTAATATCTTGGGTGATGTCTATCATAGCATTTATTGTTTCTTCATACAACGGTAAAGACTATGGCTTACTCCAACTTCATGCCATTCTTCTTTTACAAAAAGACCGGCTTTATCAATCAGTGCCAGCATATCATTACTATGGTACATTTGACTGTTGCCATTTGCTATAGCTGTGAAATATAGACTTGTAGCATGTAGACTGTAAGTGGAGGCTTCGAAACGTTGCTTGTCCCAATAGGTTTCCATTATGAATAATGAAGTGTTGTTGTCCATTGCTTCAAAAGCGTAAGAAAGTAGTTTGCTAATCTCTTCTTGAGAGAAACAATCTAAAAATTGGCTCATCCAGATAATATCAAAACCCTTTGGAAGTACTACATTATCTCCCAATAGGTTCACCGGATGGTAATTAATTCTATCTTGGAATCCAGCTTCAGCAATATTTTTTTTCGCATCATTAATTTGACCGTCAAGGTCTACAATAGTCATCTGAACATCGGGATCGTAGTTGGCGCATTTCAATGAGAATTTACCGGTATTTCCTCCAACATCCATTATTTTCTTTGGCTTAAGATTAAAAATAATTGGCATTACTTCCGGAAATGAGTAGTCAGAATAAAAGTGGTCAAATGCAAACCAACTTTCTCGAATATTTTCTGGTAATTCGCTTAATGCTTCGTAAACAGTAGGCCAATTACCAAAAACTTTCAAGCCTTCAGGTTTTCCAGCAACAATTGAATCTTTAAGTTTATGCATGCCAAGATAATTTACATCCTGAGTAAAATCCATATTGGCAATTGTTAAATCATCATTATTTATGTAGTATCCAATTTTGGTAATAAAGAATTTATCATCTTTTTGTTTTACCATTCTTAAACTTAGTCCTGCTTCTAGCAATACTTTTACACCATATTTCGAAAGATCTAATTTTTTTGCAATTTCTTGAATGCTTAGTCCTAACTTTCTGTTTTTCATTAATAAAGATAGTATTCCTAAGTCTCTTAGTGAAATTGATGCTTGAAACATTATTGGCGCAAAAGCTATTTTCTGTGCTTCGTATTTAGCGTCTAAAGCACTTATGTTTTTATCTTCTTCAAAGCCGCCCTCAACAATGCTATTTGTATATTTGTCCATGTAAAGTACATTATAATTCAATCAACAAAAATACGTGTTTTTTCGCTTTGTTTTAGGATGAAAATAGGCTTGTAATTTGTCGTTTTGTATTATGATAAAATAGCTGTTTCTCCTGTAATTTTTTAATATAAAATATTATGTACTGATATTTTCTATAGCTTCTTTTAGATAAGAAATATCGGCAGGAAATTCACAATGTATTTCTCCATCAGGAGAGATTTTTTTGGTACTTTAGTCCTTAGTGAAATCTTTTCTGCTTGCACATAATCTACAAATTCAGAGTTAATATGACTACCATCAAATATTTTTTTGGAAAGGTTTTTAATAGATTTATTCTACTTATTATTAGTTTGTTCAAAATTATTAAGTTTAATTTGCCATCATCTAATTTGGCTTTAGGAGCAATTAAATAGCTTCCTCCGGTATATTTAGATACAAATACATTATCGAATATTTGTCCCTCACCATCTATTGTAATGGTCAAATCTAAAGTGTTAAGTTTTATAGTATTGTATATTACTCCCAATGAATAAGTCAGGTTCTTGAGCCATTATAGATGAGAGGCAGTTCCTATAATATTATTAATAAATCCAAATCCTATCATATTGGTATAATAGAAAGTTTCATTTTTGTTTTCTGCTTTAGCAATATCGTATCTTTTTTTCTTACCATTATTAAGCAATTTGATAAAACTTTCCAAATCACCTTCTTCTACTGATGCATCCCGAGAAAGAGAATTTCCTGTACCGACAGGTAATATTGCCAAAGGAATTTTTTGATTTTCCGGTTTTTGCATATAACCATTGAGGGCATTAAAGAAACTTTCGTCAATCATGCTACTATTTAATTAAGTTTCATACATAGAAAGGTCTTTTTCTATAACAATTTCGGAGGAATATTTTGGATATTCTGTAAAAATTATCTCAGCATCAATGTTATATTTGTTTTACGAACTAAAATCTAAATCTAGCTGAGATCTTAAATTATCCAACTGGGGATTTTTTGCTGACATCTTTTTGTAAATATCCATAGATGTTTCCTGTGGTTTAGATTCAACTTTATTTATTTCTGTGCTTATTTGTATCTCATTATTATTGAGTTCATTTTTTAGAAATAGAAGTAAATCGTATTTTAATTCTTTGTCATCCATAGCCAGATTGCTAAGATGAAAATGAACTTCATTATTATCTAATAAGTCAATATTCTTAAATTCAATAGCAGAAGCAAATGCCGGCTTCTCTTTGCTTATAGTATTTATGTATTTTTCTATTGCAGCTTGGAGCTCTTTTTCGGTTATTTGTTTGTTGACTTTGTCAAACTTAGTGTCTAAAGCATCTGCAATATTTACTTTTTCTTTCTCAACTTTTTTTTCAGCTTTAATTTGTTTAATGCTTATTCCTCTACTAATATTGCTTCTTTTAAAACCTTTATTAGGTTTTTGTTCTAAAGAGCTCTTTTCTTCTTCTGTTAATTTGGTTTGTGGTTCTTCTTTTGCAGTTGCTGAGGTATTTGCCTTAGATTGCGTTTTTTGAGGGTTTGCTTGTTGTTTAACTGTTTCACTAACAACTTCTTTTACTGTTTCAGTTTTAGGCGGTTCTATCTTTTTTTTTTTCAGTAGCAGCTTCTTTCTGCTCTTCGTTCATCTCTTCAAAAGGATTGTTAAGCTTGCATATTTTCATCAGATTCAACTCAATAAGTAGCCTTTTGTCGCTTGATGATTTGTATGATAAGTCCACAGTAGTACATAAGTCAAGTGCAAATACTAAAAACCTTAGACTACATTTCGCTGCTTGATTTATATATTGAACTCTTATATTATTACTTGTTTCAAGTAGATTTATAGTATTTTTATCCTTACTAATTAATAAGTTCCTAAAATGAGATGCTAATCCATTAATAAAATGCAATCCGTCGAAACCCTTGCTGATAATATCATTGAAAATTATCAAGCTGCCGGAAATGTCTCCTCTGAGAAATAGTGATGTCAATTGGAAATAATATTCAGAGTCCAGGACGTTTAAATTCTCTATTGTAGCTTTGTAAGTTATATTCTTGCCTGCAAAACTAACTATTTGATCAAATATTGATAAAGCATCCCGCATAGCACCATCAGCTTTTTGAGCCATTACGAGTAGGGCTTCCTCTTCAGCTTTTATTCCTTCTTTTTTTGCAACAAAAGCTAAATAGTTGCTTATATCTTTAACTGTAATCCTGTTAAAATCATATATCTGGCAACGGGATAATATGGTAGGTATAATTTTGTGCTTTTCTGTAGTTGCTAATATAAATTTTGCGTAAGCAGGGGGCTCTTCCAATGTTTTTAGAAAAGCATTGAAAGCAGCTTGAGATAACATGTGTACCTCATCAATTATATACACTTTATAATTACCAACTTGTGGCGGAATTCTTACTTGCTCCACTAATCTACGAATATCCTCAACGGAATTATTGGAAGCAGCATCAAGCTCATGAATGTTGAAAGAATTACTTTGGTTGAATGAAACACAGGATTCGCATTTGTCACATGGTTCCATGTTTTCATTCAAATTGTAGCAGTTTATTGTTTTGGCAAAAATTCTAGCACAAGTAGTTTTGCCAACTCCTCTGGGACCAGTAAATAAAAAAGCTTGCGCTAGGTGATTATTTTTTATAGCATTTTTTAAGGTCGAGGTAATGCTGCCTTGTCCAACTACCGAATCAAAGGTGATGGGGCGATATTTACGGGCTGATACAACAAAATTATCCATGACTGCTTATTTGTTTATTAGTGCAATGAATCAAAAAAATATAAACTTCAAAAGTAATCAAAATGTTGCTATCCTTTACATTTTTTCTATTGCTTGATAAACTTTATGAGTCTTTGATTGGTGCATTGTCTTAGCATTAAGTAGTATATTCCTGAGCTTAATTCCTTAATGTTTAACTCAATAGTAACTCCTTCTTTAACTTGATTTGGAATTACTTCTTTGCCGTTAATATCTATTATACTTATATCAACTCTTTTACCTGCTAGATTTATTATCCATAGATTGTTTGTTGCAGGGTTAGGGAATATATTTATTTCCTTAAGTTCGTTGTTTGTTTTGATACTTAGACATGGTGATAAGATGATATTTGTGGTGTCAGAATTAGTGCAATTGTTTGAGTCTGTAGCTAATAACCAGAAACTATTACCGTAAATATTTACTAAATTACTATCAACAGTAAGATTTGATATTGTATCACCGGTATTCCAAAGATAGGATTTGTAATTTCCGCCATCAAGTATAATATTATTGTAAATACATATTGTTGTATCATTACCTAAGTTTATTAGTGGTAAATCATTAACAATTAATTTGAAGATTGGGGAGTTTAAAGTAGAGCAGCCTTGTAGGAAAGATGAATAATAATAATTCCCCATTTGCTTTGCAAATAAATAGTTATTGGTATCATTTTGTAATGCTATCCCATTATAAAACCATGATATGTTGTTAAATAAAGTGTCTGCTTTTAGAAGCACGCTATCGCCTAAACAAATAGATGAACTATCATTAGTGAAAGGAGGATTTGGAGTTCTACAAATTGTATAATGTGCATTCCAGCCTTCGTCGATTACTCCTCCATCACTAGAGAATGTAATAAGCATATTTCCTGAATTAGCTACTAAAGTAGGAGGTAAGTTATGTCCTGAATATGTTCCTAAAAGTATAGAATTAGTATTATTACCATCATATACATTAACAAAATCATATCCATCTTCTGTTTTAAAATCATCAAATTCTAATATAATTTGGTTTTGGTTGGTGTCATTAATTAACCACTCACAATAAGTGTTATTATTATAGAGTTCGTTACCACTTCCATCCGAAAAATTACCTGTACTATTTGTTAAAATTGTATTTCCCTGACAATATTCACTATAATAAGATGCTGACCAACCGGCTGCCGTATCAGTATTATTACTAATAAATTGTATAAAGACCTGAGACCCTGAACTGTAAATTGTATTAGGTAAATTATGACCGCTATATGCGCCAATTAGAGGAGATTGATTGTCGTTGCCATCATAAATATAAACACTATCGTTATTAAATACGTCGAAAGTATAAAATACTATTTTTATACTTGATGCATTAGGAGGACTTATTAGCCATGAACAATTTGAGTTGTTAAGGTAAAAATCACTATAGCTTTCATCAGAAATATTGCCACTGGCTTCTGTTAATGTGTCATTTATATTTAAGTTTGAATTAGGAGTTCCCGGTTTCATTCCTAATACAGCACCACAGTAGTTAGAGAAATTCATTCCTCCGGGATTTAAGTTTGAAAGAGTGAAATATCCATTATAACTACCTGACCAACCCCAATTGAAATGAAAATATCCTCCTGTCTGGTAACCGTCGCATACAAAAGCATGACCTCCTGTGCCATTACCATCATAATAAATTGGTCGTAAAGAATCTAACTCTTTGATAATCATTTGTTCCCAAATGGAATCGGGATAGTTGTTTTTACTATATAGCTTTAATCCATTATCGAAATTGAAATAATGAGTAAATGAATTGGCAGCATCCTGAGAATATGCTCCGGAGCTATTTGCTGAATACATCATATCAACAGATATTCCTGCATGGCTTATAAGCTGTGCAACTGATGATACTTCCAATGCTGAACTTGAGGCTGATAAATTATCGGCCATCTGGTTCCAGTTATAATTTGTATTTCCAAAATTTGCCGATAATAATCCATAATTTGACTGGTAACTATGTTTGCCACTTCCTACTGGAGGAAAATTATAATAATTCATTACCTGCGACATGGCTGTTGCTACACAGCCTGTTACTACATGTTGACAATTTCCGCTTTGGTCAGAAGGCGTGGAATCATTATAGTAACATCCCTGCGACCATGTAGTAGTTAGCAGCGGTAATATACCGTTTAAGCTCTCCTTTGTATTTGTGTATCCATTGTTTTTCCATTGTGATATTATTTCTGGAGTCGCTGTAATATTATGATCTCTGATGTATTTTATTTCTTTGCCATATTCTTCTATTTGATAATTTACAGCTTCTGCTGAAGAATAATTGTCAAAACTTCCTGAATCAGAATATGCTATTACTGCTTTTGCATTATCATCACCCGAAACAAGTACAAAACCCTCATTATTAGAGAAATTAATAGCATAAATAACTATATTATTTTTAAAATAGATAGGCGTAGTGTGATCAATAGTCCTGTTTGAATTATATCTACTATTAATAAAATTTATCCCAACTAGCTCTGCCTTATTTTGGCTTACTTCTTTTGATTGAGTTACTAAACTACTAAATAATAATAAGATGAGGAAGTATAAAAATTTCATATTGCAGGGTTGTTTTATAATCTGATATATAGATTTGTATAATAGATATCTAAAAACAATAGATTAATATTAAGCAAATTCGTTGCATTAATATTTCTATTTCTTTACAAATTTATAAGTTGAATTATAATATTCTTCATTAACTCTAATAAAATATATTCCATTCGATAAGTTATTTAAAGGAATAGTTATTTTATCATTAGATCCTAAATTTGTTAACTGTTTTGAAATAACACTCTTACCTGTAGAATTGTAGATTGTTAAAGAAATTTGTTTTTTAAAATTGTTTTCAAGTTTTAATACAAGATTATTTTCAACAGGATTTGGGAATATTCTAATATTTGGTTTTAAAGAATTATTATCAACTGCCACTGCAGAATTTTTATAATAGGTAGCTGCCCAACCTTTGTCTGTTGATGCAGCATTGGTTTGAAATACAACTAGCATTGTTCCTTGAGTAGTTTGTATTGGTGTTGGCAAATTTGAAGAATTGAAATTTGCAAGTAAAGGCGATGATGTGGTAGGACCATTATATATTAGGATTTTATCTCCGGAAGCTAAATTAAATCTGTTAAAAACAATACTTACTATATTCGCTCCTGTAGGTCTTATCATCCATTTGCAAAAAGTGTTGTTGTAATAATCATTATATTTTCCACTTCCGTCTTCAAAAGTCTCTGTGGCATTTGTTAATAGTTTCATGCCGCCGCAGAAAGCTGTTGGAGCAGAATTACTCCATGATGCCTTCCACCCTGATTTCGTTATACTTGCATTTGTAGTAAAAGTGATAAGCATTTGTCCACTATTTGCTATTATCATTCCGGGGTTTGAATTTCCTGATAGTGTTGCAAGCAATGGACTTGAAGTTGTGGCTCCATTGTATATTTTTACCACGTCATTATTCAATTCAGTATTGAACTCTGAGAATGTTAATACAACATCTGAGCCTGAGGCAGGATTAATCAACCATTGGCAATTTTTATTGTTTTGATAGTTATTAAATGAGGAACCGTCATCAATGCTGCCACTAATGCTAGTATATGTTTTTGATCCAGAACATGGATTTGAGCTTAATGGGTGTAGATTGATAATTGCTGCTTGATCATCAGTAAAATCGTAGTTGCTTGCTGTTAAGTTGTTTAGCTGAAAATAACCATCATTGCTACCACTCCAGCCCCAATTCATATGAAACATAGATGTGCCTTGATATCCATCACATACCCATGCATGACCATAACCAATACTATAATCGGCTCCTGAATAAAGTATAGGTTCACTATTGTCTAGGCTGTGCCTTAATAATGTCATATAGTCTAGAATGGTATAATCATCTTTATATTGTTCTGTTGCTTCTAAATCATATTTAAAGTAGTTTTTAAATGCTGTTAATGCAAAAGTAGTATTTGACCCGGAGCCATTTGGCCCATAGTTCATATCAACACTAATTCCACAATCGCTCATAAGTCTGCCTACTGCTTGTCTTTTATTTAGTGGAGTAGAAGAGCTAAGCGAATTAGGCATATTTGCATAATCGTATGTTGTATTTCCAAAATTTGCAGACAAAGTTCCATAATTAGGGTGTGAATATGAGTGGCTACCCATTCCTTGACTTGGATATTCGTGGAAGTTCATTATTTGAGCCATGCTTGTCGCAACACATCCTGTTAATGCTCTATTGCAATATCCACTGTAATCTTGTGGGCAATACATATTGTAATAACAATCTTGATCCCAAGTGGTTGTTAGTAATGGGTTTACATTAGCAATCGAATTTGTTACTATGTTTTTATTGTTGTATCTATTCCATTCATTAACTATTTCTGTATTAGGACCAATATTGTTTTTTATTGCATAAACAATTTGCTTTTCAAGTTGATTCAGAAAGTATTTAGAGCTTTTGTTTTTGTCAGATAGGTCAAAATTGTTTGTAAATGAGTATCCTAAAACAGGCAAAGCAATATCATCAGCACTTATTATAATCCAACCATTATTGTTAGATTCATTAAAAATATAATAAATAGAATTAGTGCCTTCTGATTCTGTTTTTAATAAAATCAAAGAGACTTTGTTGATTGTCTTTTCATTTGCAGCATTATAATGTTCAATAAAATATGATTTGGCATATTCTTGAGCCATTTGTACTGGTACATGTTTAGCAAATATTACTGTTGTTGTAAATAATATTAGTAGAGAACTAATAAGTAATGATTTTATCATAACGGTATACTTTAAAAAATTAGCTTCATTGAATGAGTATTAAATGTATTAGTTGGTGCACAAATATACACTAAATGTAGTTAATTGAAATAGAAAGATGTGCTCAAAATAATGGGCTAAGTTACTATTGTTTAGTAAAAATATATTTCTGTATAAGTACTTGAAATAAGCGTATTTGTATAATCTGAAAATAAGAATATATACTTGAGAGATAAAGTGTATAAATTGTTATTGAATCAAATTTATCTTGCTTATCATTTATACACTACACATTAAATCTAAAATGCATGATATCTCCGTCTTGTACTATATATTCTTTGCCTTCGACAGACATTTTCCCTACCTCTTTTACAGCAGCTTCAGAACCATATTTTATAAAGTCATCGTATTTAATGACTTCAGCACGAATAAAACCTTTTTCAAAATCTGTGTGAATAACTCCTGCAGCTTGTGGGGCTTTGGTCCCTTTACGATATGTCCATGCTCTAACTTCTATCTTTCCTGCAGTGAAAAATGTTTCTAAGTTTAATAATGCATAAGCTTTCTGAATGAGTTTATTTACTCCACTTTCTTTGATGCCAAGGTCTTCAAGAAAAATTTGTCTTTCTTCATAGTCGTCTAACTCTGCTATCTCAGCCTCAGATTGTGCAGAAATTATCATGATTTCAGCATCCTCATCTTTGGTGGCATCTTTTACTTGCTCAACATAATTATTTCCTCCCTTAATGGAGTTTTCATCAACATTACAAACATATAATATAGGTTTAGCAGTTAATAATTGGTACGTATTTAATAATTCTTGTTCTTCTGTTTCCAGTTCTAATTCTCTAATAGATTTACCTTCTTCTAAATGAGTTTTTAATTTACTTAATAATTTCGTATTGCGCATTGCTTCCCGGTCTTTTCCGGTTTGAGCTTGTTTAGAAACTTTCTGCAATCTATTTTCAACAGATTCCAGATCTTTTAATTGGAGTTCAATATCTATAGTTTCCTTATCTCTAACAGGATTAACAGTGGTGTCAACATGAGTAATGTTTTCGTCATCAAAACATCTTAATACATGAATGATAGCATCAGTTTCTCTAATGTTAGCAAGAAATTTATTACCTAGGCCTTCTCCTTTGCTTGCTCCACGAACTAAGCCCGCAATGTCAAGTATTTCTATTGTTGTTGGCATAATTCTATCAGGATTAACTAGTTCTGCTAATTTGTTTATCCTGTCATCAGGAACATTTATTACACCTATATTTGGTTCTATTGTACAAAAAGGAAAATTTGCTGATTGAGCTTTAGCGTTTGATAAACAGTTAAATAAAGTTGATTTTCCAACATTTGGGAGCCCAACAATTCCACATTTTAATGCCATAATTATCTCTTAGAATTAGCCTGCAAAAATATACTTTTATTTTAAATATGGATTTTAATTTTTAAGCTTTATTTATAATTAATTGCTTAATCCTCATTATTTAATATTATTTCTTCAAGAATTGATATATTCGTTTAAGAATATCTTCCTTCAAAATAAATATTACGATATTTATCATTTAGTATAATATTTTTTATAATTTTGCTTTTTATTGTACAATAATTTTATTAATTAATTAAAAACAAATTTTTATGAAAAGAGTAAGTTTACTATTAACTCTATTCGCAGCTTTTGCTTTCTTTATGGCTAGTTGTGGAGGTTCAGAAACTCCTAAAGCTGAAGAGGCTACTACTCAAGATCAAGCCCAAAAAGTGGAAGAGCAAGTTGCAGAAGAAACTACAGAAACAGAAGCTACTACTGAAGAAGCAGAAGCCACAGAAACAGAAGTTGCTACTGAAGAAGCAGAAGCTGATGTTACTGTGAATATCGAAAATGGTAAAGCCATTTATGAAAAGTCTTGCTTTGCTTGTCATAATGCTGGTGTAGCTGGTGCTGCTAAACTTGATGATAAAGCTCGTTGGGAAGCTACTGCTGCCAAAGGTATTGAAAAAGTGGATGCTAATGTTATTAATGGCTTTACTGGTGAACATGGTGTTATGCCTGCTAAAGGTGGAAATGCTACTTTTACTGATCAAGAAGTTAAAGATGCTGTAGCTTATATGCTAAATACTGCTGGCGTTACTGCTGAGTAATCACAAAAAGATCTTAAATTTTAAGCCTCGTTTTGTTCGAGGCTTTTTTTTATTAACAAACCCGGCTTTTTTATTTGAAAACTATACTTTTGTAGCAAATTTTATTATTATGACAGAAATTAAATATTTGCAAAGTTTTGCAACCCAAGTTCGTAGGGATATTCTGCGAATGATACATGCTGTTAGCTCCGGACATCCAGGTGGTTCCTTGGGTTCAGCAGACTTTGTAACTGCATTGTATCAAGAGATAATGGATTATAATTCCAAACCATTCTCCATGACAGCACAGAACGAAGATGCTTTTTACCTTTCAAATGGACATATCGCTCCTTTATGGTATAGTGTTTTGGCAAGGTCTGGTTTTTTCCCTGTAGAGGAATTATCAACCCTAAGAAAGATAAACTCTAGGTTGCAAGGACATCCAACAACTGCTGAGGGACTTGAAGGTATAAGAATAGCTTCTGGTTCGTTGGGACAAGGTCTTTCCGTTGCTCTCGGACATGCTGAAGCTAAAAAATTAGATGGTGATTCTCACCTTGTTTATACCTTGCATGGTGATGGTGAATTAGATGAAGGCCAGATTTGGGAGGCAGCCCTTTATGCTGGTGCTAAAGGTGTTGATAACATTATTGCTACTGTTGATTATAACAAAAAGCAAATTGACGGACCTATTGATTTAGTAATGAATTTGGGTGTCTTATCCGCAAAATGGAAAGCTTTTGGTTGGAAAGTTTTCGAAATGAATGGTAACGATATGGAGGATATAATTAAAGTAGTTTCACTCGCAAAAGAAGCTACTCATAAAGGTCAGCCAATTGTAATTCTTATGCATACAGAGATGGGTGCTGGTGTTGACTTTATGATGGGAACTCATAAATGGCATGGACAAGCACCTAATGACGAACAACTTGAAAAAGCCTTGGCGCAATTGCCAGAAACACTTGGCGATTATTAGCAGTTCTTTATCCTTAATCAAATACTATTATGAAAAAATATACATTTACAGAAAAAAAAGATACACGCTCTGGCTTTGGTGCTGGTCTATTAGAAGCTGGTAAGAAGAATCCTAATGTCGTTGCTATGTGCGCTGATTTGGTCGGCTCACTAAAAATGAATGATTTTATTGATGAATTCCCTGATAGATTCTTCCAAATGGGAATTTCAGAAGCTAATATGATTGGTATGGCAGCTGGTTTTGCTACTGCCGGCAAGATACCTTTTACAGGAACTTTTGCTAATTTCTCTACTGCCCGTGTTTTAGATCAAGTTAGGCAGTCAATAGCTTATTCTAATAAAAATGTAAAGATTTGTGCTTCTCATGCAGGTCTTACCCTTGGTGAAGATGGCGCAACACATCAAACAATGGAAGATATTTCAATGATGAAAAATCTTCCTAATATGGTAGTTATTAATCCTTGTGATTATAATCAAACAAAAGCGGCTACACTTGCTATTCTTGACTATAATGGCCCTGTTTATTTGCGTTTCGGTAGGCCTAAAGTTCCTGTATTTACTCCAGAAAATCAAAATTTTGAAATCGGAAAAGCTGTTGTGATAAATGAAGGTGCGGATGTGAGTATTTTTGCTACAGGGCATATGGTGTGGAAAGCAATAAAAGCTGGAGAGGTTATGGCAAAACAAGGCATTGATGCAGAAATAATAAACATTCATACCATTAAACCATTGGATAATCAAGCTGTCTTAGATTCTGTTGCCAAAACCAGATGTGTTGTTACGGCTGAAGAGCATTTACGTAATGGAGGGTTAGGAGATAGTATTGCACAATTGTTGGCTTTAAATAATCCGACTCCTATGGAAATGGTTGCTGTAGATGATAAATTTGGTGAAAGTGGAACTCCCGACGACCTTATGGTGAAGTATGGCCTGGAATCTACAGACATTTTGAAAGCTGCCCTCAAAGTTATTGGAAGAAAATAACTTTTGGGTTTTATTTCTGAACTTATATTATGACCCATTATTCAGATCAAGATATTATAAATTTATGCCGCGATTCTCAAACTAGAGAACGCGGCTTTCGTTTATTACTGGGGGCATATAAGGAAAAAGTTTATTGGCATATTAGAAGAATCCTTTATAATCACGAAGAGGCAAATGATGTTACTCAAGATGTGTTTATTAAAGTTTGGAAAGGACTTGATACTTTTCGTGGTGATTCAAAATTATATTCTTGGATTTATAGAATAGCAACAAATGAAAGCTTAAACCATATTCGTAAAGTGCAAAAACATCGTGGTTTACCAATCGAAAATGTTATGTTTCTATTAGAAGATAGAGTAAATCACGAACATATAACAGGTGATGAAATTGAAAGAAAATTACATAAGGCTGTAATTAAACTTCCGGAGAAACAAAAGCTAGTTTTTAATATGAAATATTTTGGGCATCTTAAGTTTAGAGAAATTGCTGAAATATTGGATCTTACAGAAGGATCGCTAAAGGCCACTTATCATTATGCAGTTAAGAAAATTGAAGAATATCTGAAAAATGATTAAACCTTATGACTTTAATTGCATCATAGCACCATTATAAATTATGATTAAAGACGACGACATAGAATTTATTGAAGATGAATTGGAATACTCATCAACACTTTCTAAGCTGGAAGGGAAAAACTCTTTTGTTATTCCTGTCGGGTATTTTAATGATTTAGAGAAAGATATTCTTAAAAATGTAGAAAAAGAACAACATAAAAAAATAAAATTACAAATTGTCAGAAAAAGTATTTATTATGTTGCCGCTGCATCAGTAATATTCGCTTTAGTGTTTATGGTTTTTAATTTTTATTCTAATAACTCAAAATCAAAAATTGTAGATGTAGATAAAAATTCAATTCAGGAATTGCCTCAAGAGATTAATAATATTGAGATTAGTGATAAAGATAATGAATCTCAAATTTCAAATACTAAAAATATTGATACGATAATTCAGATTGCTGATAATAAGAAAGAATTAATAAATACACCTCATAATATTACACCTGATGGCATTAGCGAAAAATCAAATGAATTAAATAAAGTTGAAAGTGATAATCTTGAAGATATTGTCCGTAATGAAGAAAACAATAATTTGAAAATTAATTCAAATAATGTTGATTTCAATTCGATATCTTCAGCAATAAGCCTAGCTTCAAGTACAAACACACAAACATCCACTAATAATACTTCGAGAACTATGGCGAGAAGAAATATTGATGGTGATAAAGGTAATTGGATTTTACCAGATGATACTTGTGTTAATAGAACTTTTTTATATAATTCAAAGTCTTTGAATGAGAAATATCCTAATTGGGATTTTCAATGGGTAGGATATAAGCTTGGAGATGACTGTTATATATCACAATCTGGAAAATATATTTTGCATATATCTCAAGGTGATAGTATATCGCATTTTGATACTCTTCAAGTTAAATTACAAAAAACACCAATGCCTAAGATTATTGGAGATGATGAGGTTTGTAACAATAGTAATACAATATTAAGGGCAGGAATTAATGATAAAAATTATAACTACTATTGGTCTGTTTCAACAAAAAATAGTCCTGAAATACTTTTAGAGGATTTGAAACCCGGTAAAAAAATAATTAAACTTAAGGTTACTAGCTGTATTGATACTGTAGAGACTTCATTTATTCTTAATGTTAAAAACTGTAATATTGAAATACCAAATGTTTTTACACCTAATGGCGACGGTTATAATGATAAGTTTGTTATTAAGGGTTTAGAGTATTTCCCAGGAAGTTCTCTAACAATACTCAATAGACAAGGGAAGCTTGTTTATCAGTCAGAGGATTATAAAAATGACTGGAGTGCATTGAATATACCAGCAGGCACTTATTTCTATTCTTTAATTATTAATGATGGTAATAATTCAGAGCGCGGTGGAATGCTTAGCATTATAAAATAAACAATTTTATTATTCAATATTTCATTTTCCAATAGATCTTTTCCTTTATTTTATACTTTTGCCTCAAATTTATTTTGATGAATGATATTATTGATTTTTTTATTGCACCTTATACCAATACGCAATTTATATATATATTATTGGAATTTATCGCCGCATTCTTTGGAATAGTAAGTGTTTTCTATGCTAAGAAAGAGAACATTCTAGTATTTCCTACCGGAGTGATAAGTACAGGGCTATATATATACCTATTATATAGGTGGCAATTATTCGGTGATTTAATAATAAATATATATTATACCCTAATGAGCCTTTATGGTTGGTATATATGGATAAAGGCTGTCGACGAAGATCAAAATCATATACAAATAACAAAATCATCAAAGTTAGATTATATTAAATCATTAGTAATATTTGCCTTTTCATCCATTTTTGTTATGATAGTATATATTAAATTCAATGTTATCGATACTTCTATGGATTTTTATTCTACACTAAAATTTGTATGGAATCATTTGACTTCTGGTAGTGCAAGCCAGTTTAGAATGATTACACCTTATGTTGACACTTTTACAACAGGTGCAGCATTTGCTGCTATGTGGATGATGGCAAATAAAAAATTAGAAAACTGGATACTTTGGATAATAGTAAATATAGTTTCAATACCTTTATATTTTATTAAAGGCTTTGGTTTTACTGGAATGCAATATCTTGTATTCTTAGTATTAGCAGTTTTTGGTTATTTCTCTTGGGTTAAAAATATTAAAGTTAGAAATGTTTAAAATAGCTTTTCTTGGTCCGGAATCTTCAGGAAAGACTACTCTGGCAGAAGAAATGGGTAATCAACTTGATGCAATTGTGATAAAAGAATATGCAAGAGAATATTTTAAAGATAAAGACTATAGTAAATGTTGTCTTAAAGATTTAGAAGCAATTGCGATTAAACAGTTTAAAGATACTCATGATAGTTATCCTTATGATTTTTTAATTTCCGATACCGAAATTTTAACAATTGAAATATGGGCTGAAGATAAATTTGGTGTTGTACCAGAAATAATATTAAATTTGCGCAGACAGCAAGATTTTGATTTATATATATTAACAAAACCTGATATACCTTGGGAATTTGACCCATTAAGAAAAGATGCTAATAGAAGAGATTATTTGTTTGAAATATATAAAGAACATATTGAAAAGAGTAATTACAATTATATTATTGTGGAAGGTTTATTTAACAATAGGATAGAAGTGATTAAAAATTATATTGATAATTATGTATAATTAATTAAACCTTTTTAATTATTTCATGTCCTTGTATTGTATATCTTATTACGCAAAAACATTAAACTAATATAAACTTAACTATAATGAAAAAACTTTTAACATTACTAGTATTAACTTTTGTTATCGGATTCGGTAGTTTTAATCCTGTTAAAGCATCACACTTTGCCGGTGCTGACCTCACATATTTATGCTTAGGAGGAAACACGTATCGAGTTACTTTATCTTTTTATAGAGATTGTAGTGGAATCCCTGTGCAGAGTGCTTATACTATTCATTTTGTTTGTTCTTCAAACGCTGCATTTAATTTTAATACTTCTATTAGTCAAATAGCAGGTACAGGAGTAGAAATCACCCCTGGTTGTAGTGCTCAGCCAACATCTTGTACTTCAGGCTCTAATTCTCAATATGGTATTAGGGAGTATGTTTATCAGGGAACAGTTACTTTACCACCTTGTAATAGCTGGCATATGAGTTTTTCAGGAAGTGCAAGAAATCCGATTACTACATTATCTGGTAGCGGTAGCTGGTATATGCCTGCTACATTAAATAATTTGCAGGCACCTTGCAATAGTTCTCCTACATTTTCTAATAAACCAATAGCTGTTGTTTGTAATAATCAAAGTTTTTGCTTTAACCATGGTGCTGTAGACCCTGATGGAGACTCCTTATCATACTCTTTTTATGCACCTATGGTATCTGCAACTTCTAGTGTTACATATAATTTCCCTTATACCTATACAAACTTTTTAGCTTCAGCTACTCCAATTACTCTCGATCCTGTTACTGGTGATATTTGTTTTACTCCTACACAGATACAATCTACGGTTACAGGAATAAAAGTTCAAGAGTGGCGAAAAATTAATGGTGTACCCACCGTTGTAGGAGAGGTATATCGTGATATACAAATGAAAGTTACACAGTGTAATAATACAATCCCAATTATAAGTGGCATGGATACTACATTGTCAGGAATTTACAATCCTAACGACACTACTTTTTATATTGAAAAATGTTTAAGTACTGATCCGATTACTTTCTCTATTAATGGTTTTGATGCTGATACATTTAATCCAGGAGTTATAGGTAATCCGGAGGTATTTCATATTAATTGGAATAACGGTATCCCTGGAGCTACATTTACACCACATTATAATGGTACTGACAGTGCATATGCTACTTTCTCGTGGATGCCAACGGCAGCGGATGTTGGTACAACGCCAAGATGCTTTACCGCTACGATACATGATGAAGCTTGTCCTTATTATGGATCTCAAACATTCTCCTATTGTATAGTTGTAAGAGGAATGCTTGTTGATATTGGTTCTGATACTCTTCTTTGCAGTGGAGAAACGGCATTAATTAAAGCTGATGCTGACACCACTACAGTGAATTATATATGGCGACTGGATGGAAATAGTATGGGAATACCCCTATCTCAAGATTCTGTTATCATAAATAGTAATACGCTTGGAGTTGGTTCTCATGTCTTAAGTATAGAGACTAATGATGGTACAACTACCATGGTTTGCCCTGGTGTTGATGCTATAAATGTTAATGTTGTTTATCAACCCAATATAAATGGTACACTCAAAGATAGTGCATTCTGTGGAAATGGTGCGGTAACTTATGATGCTGGTCAAGGTACAATGTACACATGGGTTAATTTGATTACCGGTTTACCAGTTGGTGCTAGTCAAACCTATACTACTAGTAGTAATGGGATATACTCTGTGCAAGTTGATGGCGGTCAAAATACACGTTGTGTCGATACTGATACCTTTCAAGTAGTGCAAATTGATCCTATTACACTTGGTCCCGATACTTGTTTATGGTTGTCAGACGCTCCATATGTTCAAGATGCAGGTATTATTAGTCCAGATAATGTGTATGAATGGAATACTGGTGACGATACCAGAACAATAAATATTAGTACTTCGGGAACTTATTCAATAACAATACATCATCCTACAATTAGTCCAACTGTTGGTTGTTCTGATTCTAGAGTTGTGAATGTGATTGATAAAGATAACTTTATATTATCGGTTCCATATATGGCATCTGAAGATTCTCCAATGCCTGGTGAAGATTGGACTACAGGTGATCAAACCGTTTGTACTTATCAAAGGGTTAGAATGAAGGGGCCTCAACCACCAAATGGTCACTCGTATTCATATGACTGGAAGAAAGATGGAGTCCAATGTAGTATTACTGATTTCTATTTTTTCAAAGAAGAAAATGTTGGAACATATGAAATGTCACTTAATGTTGGTGGTTGTGAAGATGTAATTCATATTAAAGCAGAAAATTGCGATGTTGAAGTGCCAAATATTATTACTCCTAACGGGGATGGTTCTAATGATAACTTTAAAATAGTGATTAAAGGAACAACCAAAGGATTCTATGAAAGTTTCCCTAATTCAAGTTTGATTATATATAATAGATGGGGGAAGAAAGTTTATGAAAGTAATAATTACCAAAATGATTGGGATGGAGAATCTTTAAGTGATGGTGTTTATTTTTGGACTTTGCAGTTGGCAGACGGAAAAGAGACAGAAATGACAGGAACAATTACCATAATGAGGAAATAAATAAGAATTTTAATTATAGAAAAGGGCTAATATTAATTTATTAGCCCTTTTTATTTTCTGGATATCAGTGTGATATAGATATTTTATAAAAAAAACAATTTATTTTATAAAAAAACTTTCAAGAAAAAAAATAATTTATATATTTGCAGCCGCTTTTGAGGATAAGGATTAAAGGTATGAGTAAAGAGCGATAATGTTTATTAAGATAGTGCAAGATAAATAATTTTCTAGGATATAGAATTAGTATTTTTGCGGTCGTTTTAGGTGTTGAACAGGAGAAGGAGAAATAAGGCGAAAAGTTTTTTTAAAATAATGCAAATAAAATGTTTTTCGGAAGAAAAAAGGTTTTATCTTTGCAGCCCCAAATAAGGGGATAAAGTTCACTAAAAATGTACGAGAGTACAGTTTTATGATTTATTAAGGAGCAAGGTGGTTACTCGAAAAGTAAAAGAGTTACTACTTTTTTTATCTCTGAGAATGAGGAAAGCTTCAAGATAGTTCTTTGAAAGAAATGAGCAGTAGAATAAGAAAGAAGTTTCGATAGCGAAATCAAACGAACGAAGAGGACGGGATTATACTCAAGACATTAAAATAATACATATTACAATGAAGAGTTTGATCCTGGCTCAGGATGAACGCTAGCGGCAGGCTTAACACATGCAAGTCGAACGGTAAGGCCCTGCTTGCAGGGTACACGAGTGGCGCACGGGTGCGTAACGCGTATGCAACCTACCTTTAACAGAGAGATAGCCCCGAGAAATTGGGATTAATATCACATAATATCATAATACAGCCTTGTATAATGATTAAAGCTCCGGCGGTTAAAGATGGGCATGCGTAACATTAGTTAGTTGGTAAGGTAACGGCTTACCAAGACGATGATGTTTAGGGGTTCTGAGAGGATTACCCCCCACACTGGTACTGAGACACGGACCAGACTCCTACGGGAGGCAGCAGTGAGGAATATTGGGCAATGGACGCAAGTCTGACCCAGCCATGCCGCGTGCAGGAAGACGGCCCTATGGGTTGTAAACTGCTTTTATATAGGAAGAACCCCCTTGACGAGTTGAGGGCTGACGGTACTATATGAATAAGCATCGGCTAACTCCGTGCCAGCAGCCGCGGTAATACGGAGGATGCAAGCGTTATCCGGATTTATTGGGTTTAAAGGGTGCGCAGGCGGCCTTATAAGTCAGTGGTGAAATCTCTCGGCTCAACCGGGAAACTGCCATTGATACTGTAGGGCTAGAATACAGACGAGGTAGGCGGAATGTAGCATGTAGCGGTGAAATGCTTAGATATGCTACAGAACACCGATCGCGAAGGCAGCTTACCAGGCTGTTATTGACGCTAATGCACGAAAGCGTGGGGAGCGAACAGGATTAGATACCCTGGTAGTCCACGCCGTAAACGATGATCACTCGATGTTGGCGATAGACAGTCAGCGTCCAAGCGAAAGTATTAAGTGATCCACCTGGGGAGTACGATCGCAAGGTTGAAACTCAAAGGAATTGACGGGGGCCCGCACAAGCGGAGGAGCATGTGGTTTAATTCGATGATACGCGAGGAACCTTACCTAGACTTAAATGTAGATTGCATAGATTGGAAACAATCTTTTCCTTCGGGACTATTTACAAGGTGCTGCATGGTTGTCGTCAGCTCGTGCCGTGAGGTGTCGGGTTAAGTCCCATAACGAGCGCAACCCCTACCCTTAGTTGCCAGCGGATAAAGCCGGGGACTCTAGGGGAACTGCCAGCGTAAGCTGAGAGGAAGGTGGGGATGACGTCAAATCAGCACGGCCCTTACGTCTAGGGCTACACACGTGCTACAATGGCCGGTACAGAGGGCAGCCACCTGGTGACAGGGCGCGAATCTCCAAAGCCGGTCTCAGTTCGGATCGAAGTCTGCAACTCGACTTCGTGAAGTTGGATTCGCTAGTAATCGTATATCAGCAATGATACGGTGAATACGTTCCCGGGCCTTGTACACACCGCCCGTCAAACAATGGAAGCTGGGGGTACCTGAAGTCTGTGATCCGCAAGGAAGCGGCCTAGGGTAAAACTAGTAACTGGTGTTAAGTCGTAACAAGGTAGCCGTACCGGAAGGTGTGGCTGGAATACCTCCTTTCTAGAGTATCTCGAACTCTTTATGATTTAGATATTGATTCTTCATTCTTATACTGCTCTTCTTTATATACAGTCTCGTAGCTCAGCTGGTTAGAGCACTACACTGATAATGTAGGGGTCGGCAGTTCAAGTCTGCCCGAGACTACAAATTAAAGTTTTATTGACTTATATTACCTATTCTGGGGGATTAGCTCAGCTGGCTAGAGCGTCTGCCTTGCACGCAGAAGGTCATCGGTTCGACTCCGATATTCTCCACAAAAAGTCTTTTTGAGATTTTAAATTAACGAGACTGTTCATTTAATTAAAGCTCATTGGTAGAGCGTCCTTTTATTAGGAAGGTTAGTGGTTCGATTCCACTATGATTAACTATTTATTTACGCGAGTAAATAGAAAGAGTTCATTGACGTATTGACAAGAGAAAAACGAGTAAAACAATACTTGCGAAAGCGAGTAAAAGCAAACTGTGGAGTATAAATTAGAGATAATTTATGCGACTCAAATAAGAATAACTAGAAAGAAGTTACTAAGGGCGCATGGCGGATGCCTAGGCTCTCAGAGGCGAAGAAGGACGTGATAAGCTGCGAAAAGCTTCGGTTAGGTGCAAATAACCAATGACCCGGAGATATCCGAATGGGGCAACCCAATACAGTGAAGCTGTATTATCCGTTACGGCGGAGGCAAACGGGGAGAACTGAAACATCTAAGTACCCCCAGGAGAAGAAAACAATAGTGATTCCCCAAGTAGTGGCGAGCGAACGGGGAACAGCCCAAACCAATTTTGTTACGGCAAGATTGGGGTTGTAGGACTGCGATAAAAGGATATAAATTATAGTGGAATTATCTGGAAAGGTAAACCGTAGGAGGTGAAAGTCCCGTACACGAAATGATTTATTACTTTAGCAGTATCCTGAGTAAGGCGGGACCGGTGAAATCCTGTCTGAATCAAGCGGCACCATCCGCTAAGGCTAAATACTACTGAGAGACCGATAGTGAACAAGTACCGTGAGGGAAAGGTGAAAAGCACCTCGAACAGAGGAGTGAAATAGAACCTGAAACCATGCGCTTACAAGCGGTTGGAGCTACGATTTATCGTAGTGACAGCGTGCCTTTTGCATAATGAGCCTACGAGTTACACCTCTCTGGCAAGATTAATTCTGATGACGGAAGTAGTCGTAGCGAAAGCGAGTCTGAATAGGGCGTAAAGTCAGGGGGGGTAGACGCGAAACTTTGTGATCTACCCATGACCAGGTTGAAGTTCGCTTAACCGCGAATGGAGGACCGAACCAGTTGACGTTGAAAAGTCTTTGGATGAGTTGTGGGTAGGGGTGAAAGGCTAATCAAACTAAGAGATAGCTCGTACTCCCCGAAATGTATTTAGGTACAGCCTCGTGTTAAGTGTTATAGAGGTAGAGCTACTGATTGGGCTAGGGGGCTTCACCGCCTACCAAACCCTGACAAACTCCGAATGCTATAACATGTTTCACGGGAGTGAGGCTATGGGTGCTAAGGTCCATGGCCAAGAGGGAAAGAACCCAGACCATCAGCTAAGGTCCCCAAATATATGTTAAGTTGAACTAACGAGGTTTAATTGCAGCGACAGCTAGGATGTTGGCTTGGAAGCAGCCATTCATTTAAAGAGTGCGTAACAGCTCACTAGTCGAGCGATTGAGCGTGGATGATAATCGGGCATAAAACATATTACCGAAGCTATGGATTTTAATATTTAAATATTAGAGTGGTAGGGGAGCATTCCAGTCGACGTTGAAGCAGTAAGGCGACTTATTGTGGAGTGTCTGGAAAAGCAAATGTAGGCATAAGTAACGATAATGCGGGCGAGAAACCCGCACACCGGAAGACTAAGGATTCCTGATCAACGCTAATCGGATCAGGGTTAGTCGGGACCTAACGCGAACCCGAAAGGGGTAGTGGATGGACAATCGGTTAATATTCCGATACTAGTTATTATTGTGATGGGGTGACGGAGCAGTGAAAGTCCCGCGTGCTGACGGAATAGCACGTTGAATGCTGAAGGTAAATGAGAGGTAGGCAAATCCGCCACTCATGCTAAAGGCAGATAGTACGACGAGTCTTCGGATGAGTTGATAGTGGACCTAATCAGACTTCCAAGAAAAACCTCTAAACTTCAGATAATAACTACCCGTACCGTAAACCGACACAGGTAGTCGAGGAGAGTATCCACAGGTGCTCGAGTGATTCATGGCTAAGGAACTAGGCAAATTAACCCCGTAACTTCGGGAGA
>Ga0256842_1000723_pt1 | contig 28677 bp, 27 predicted proteins | sample 4559240metaG_FD_185973 | JGI IMG/M metagenome (GOLD analysis project Ga0256842, IMG submission 185973) | Hydrothermal vent microbial communities from Guaymas Basin, Mexico - 4559-240 | ecosystem: Environmental > Aquatic > Marine > Hydrothermal vents | place: Mexico: Guaymas Basin | collected... | reverse complement strand
TTAATGTTAGAGGTATTAAACCAGCATTAACTCTTAGATAGTTTAAATATTTAAGGCTCTCTTTCTCTTCTAACTTTACATTAATTAGAGGCTCTTCTTTTACAATAATCGTTTGTGGTATTGGGGTTATTAATACACTTGGTATCAACTCTATAAATCTATTATATGATACTAATTTGGGAAAATATGATTTTAAGATTTTTTGTACTGTTTTTATATAAAAATCTTTAAATGTACGATTTCCATAACCGTGATAATATACTAATATGGTCATTACTTCACAGAATATTTTTGTTAACATTTTTTAGTCGTCTCTTTTTGTTTTAGTGGTTTAAAACTATAGAACGACTTCTCTTTTAATCTCCTTATCCCACTTTTTTTATCGAACTCAGGTTTATATCATAAACCAAAACCGATAATTTTAAGTCTTATTCGTTAATTTAAAAAAAAGTAAATATACTTTTAATAAATATAGATTTAGAAAAAAAATTAAAAAGGAAAAAGCATGTGTTTTTATGAAAAATATATTAATCCATTTACAGATTATGGTTTTAAAAAAATCTTTGGAGATAAAGAGAATACGGAATTATTAGAGAGTCTAATAAATGATATATTAGGCTTAGAGGGAAAAGATAAAATAGCAAAAATTATTTTTAAAAATGGAGAACTACTACCTGATAGTCCAGAAGATAGAAAAGCTATTTTTGATTTATATTGTACTGATGAAAAAGGAAATGAGTTTATAGTAGAGTTACAAAAAGTTCATCAAGAACATTTTCAAAGTAGAGCATTATACTATGCTACCTTTCCAATTCAAGAACAAGCTATTAGAGGAAGCTGGAACTTTAGTTTGACACCTATCTATTTTATTGGTTTACTAAATTTTACTATTGATAGATTTAAACACTCTAAAGAGTTTTTACATCATGGAAAAATAACAGATATTAAAACAAAAGAGATAATGTATGATAATCTTAATATGGTATATGTGGAGATACCAAAACTTAAAAAAGATAAAGAAGAGCTATCTAACCATTTAGAGTGGTGGTTATATGTACTACAAAATCTTAATAGATTACAAGATATACCTCAAAAACTTAAAGGTGATATTATAGAAAAGGCTTTTGAAAAAGCAGAGTTTATTAATCTACCAAAAGTGGAACAAGATAAATATCATAGAAACTTAAAAGTTTATAGAGATTTAATTAATAGTTTTGAAACAGCTCATAAAGATGGTCTTAAACAAGGACTTAAAGAAGGAATTGAACAAGGAATTGAGAAAGGAATTGAGAAAGGAATTGGAAAAGGAAAATATCAAGAAAAGCTTGAAGTAGCTAAAAACCTTTTAGATGTTTTAGATATTGAAACTATTGCTTTAAAAACAGGATTAACTATTGAAGAGATAGAAAGATTAAAAAACTAGGAGTAATAGAGTTTGGAAACAAGTTAAACTTTTACTTCCAATCTATTTGTGATATAATCCTCCTAAAAAAGGATTTTTAAATGATAGAAAATAGATTAATATCATTAGATTGGGCAATGAAAAGGCTACTTAGAAGTAAATCAAATTTTGCTATTTTAGAGGGCTTTTTAACTGAACTAATTTATAAAAAAGAAAATGAAAATATCACAGATAAAAAGTTCAAAAAATATTTAAAAATAGAAGAGATTTTAGAAAGTGAAGCCAACCAAGAAAAAGATAGTGATAAATTTAATAGGGTAGATATTAAACTAAAAAATAGTGATGGGGAGATTATTATAGTTGAAATCCAATTCTCTAGTCAATATGACTACTTTCAAAGAATGCTTTATGGTGTAAGTAAAACTATTACTGAACATTTAAAACTTGGAGAAAATTATGGAAATATTGTAAAAGTAATTAGTGTTAATATTTTATATTTTGATTTAGGTTCAGGAGAAGATTATATATATCATGGAACTACAGCATTTAAAGGTATAAATAGAGATGATACATTAGAACTTTCTACTAGAAATAAAAATAGATTTAATAGAGAAAAAGTTAGTGACCTATTTCCAGAATATTATGTAATTAGAATAAATAAGTTTAATGATATAGCAAAAAATAGTTTAGATGAGTGGATATATTTTTTAAAAAATGAAGAGATAAAAAGTAGTTTTACAGCTCAAGGATTAGATGAAGCCAAAGAGACACTAGATATTATGCAACTTAAAGGAAGAGAGAGATTAAAATATGAAAGATATATTGAGCAGCTAAGAGATGAAAAAAGTTATGCAATAACTAAAGAGATAGAACTTCAAGAGGCAAAAGAGCAAGGATTGGAACAAGGAATTGAGAAAGGAATTGAGAAAGGAATTGAGAAAGGAAAATATCAAGAAAAGCGTGAAGTAGCTAAAAACCTTTTAGATGTTTTAGATATTGAAACTATTGCTTTAAAAACAGGATTAACTATTGAAGAGATAGAAAGATTAAAAAACTAGGAGTAATAGAGTTTGGAAACAAGTTAAATTTTTACTTCCAATCTATTTGTGATATAATCCTCCTAAAAAAGGATTTTAAATGATAGAAAATAGATTAATATCATTAGATTGGGCAATGAAAAGGCTACTTAGAAGTAAATCAAATTTTGCTATTTTAGAGGGCTTTTTAACTGAACTAATTTATAAAAAAGAAAATGAAAATATCACAGATAAAAAGTTCAAAAAATATTTAAAAATAGAAGAGATTTTAGAAAGTGAAGCCAACCAAGAAAAAGATAGTGATAAATTTAATAGGGTAGATATTAAACTAAAAAATAGTGATGGGGAGATTATTATAGTTGAAATCCAATTCTCTAGTCAATATGACTACTTTCAAAGAATGCTTTATGGTGTAAGTAAAACTATTACTGAACATTTAAAACTTGGAGAAAATTATGGAAATATTGTAAAAGTAATTAGTGTTAATATTTTATATTTTGATTTAGGTTCAGGAGAAGATTATATATATCATGGAACTACAGCATTTAAAGGTATAAATAGAGATGATACATTAGAACTTTCTACTAGAAATAAAAATAGATTTAATAGAGAAAAAGTTAGTGACCTATTTCCAGAATATTATGTAATTAGAATAAATAAGTTTAATGATATAGCAAAAAATAGTTTAGATGAGTGGATATATTTTTTAAAAAATGAAGAGATAAAAAGTAGTTTTACAGCTCAAGGATTAGATGAAGCCAAAGAGACACTAGATATTATGCAACTTAAAGGAAGAGAGAGATTAAAATATGAAAGATATATTGAGCAGCTAAGAGATGAAAAAAGTTATGCAATAACTAAAGAGATAGAATTAGAAGAGAGTAGAGAGAAAGGGAAAATAGAGAAAACTTTAGAGATAGCCAAAAGCTCCCTAAAACAAAATATAGATATATCGACAATAGCATTAATTACAGGTTTGAGTATAAGTGAAATTGAAGAGTTAGAACAAAAATAGTAGAGAATTTTCCTTGCTCCCCAACTTTTAGAATGTTATGTCGCAGTCTCAGATGGTGGGAACGAGTTAAAGAGGTTATGTAGATAAAGCAAAACATTGGCGTTATAGTAGTGCTAGAGATTATGAGGGGATTGACGGATTGATTGAGGTCGAGAAGTTTTGGTAATTTATATTCTCGTATGCATTCCCACCAAGATGGTAGGAACGAGTTAAAGAATCATCTTTTTCTTTAAACTATTCCTAATTCTTTATATTTTTTGTCTAAAGTGTAGAAGAATAAATGAATATTTGATTAATTTGTTTCTCATCTATACATTCCCAAACAAAAAGTTTGGGAACGAGTTAGAAGTTTGGGAACGAGTTAAAACTATCGATTGGAGAGCCGTGTACGGGAAACCGTATGCACGGTTCGGAGGGAGGGGGGAATTCTTCCTCCCTACCCCTATAGTTAAAATTATCCTATAAAATCAACAAAGTTATCAGCATGTAAATCTTTAACATTTGAAATACCACTTAATGTAACTAAAATATCTAGTTCTCCATCATCAATAGCATCATTTGCTGATACTGACTTATCATCAAATCTTACAAGAGCCGCATCAGAACCATCACTAACTACAAAATACATAATATCAGCTGCCTTGACATTCATTTCAGTATTTAAGAAAGTAGTTATATTTGTTATTGATAAAGAACTTGGTGCTGTTTCTGTAGAGTAAACAACATTCAAACCATCAACGGAAGTTCCTTTTGTACCACCTGTTGCACCAACATCAATTTCACTATAAGTTGTACCAGCACTATTAGCATCAAATGCTATCTTATCTCCTGCTACACCAGTAGTAAAGTCAGAAATACTAATATCATAACTGTCTCCTTTACCACCGTCAGCTGCTACATCTGCATTAATTTTAACTGTATCAACACCATCACCTGTTGTAATTTTAATTACCCCATCATCTGTATTGTCACCAGCTGTTTGCTTAGAAACATCTATACTATCATTTCCTGCACCAGAATCAATAATAACTGTTTTTTTATCTGTTACAGCACTGAATATATTTAAAGTATCAATACCATCATTTGTCTTAATTGTCACATTTGTAGTAACATTTATATTACTAATATTATCTACACCTGAACCTGTGGTTACCGTTACAGATGGAGCAGTTGAATCAGTTAAGTCAGCTACTTCTGTTAAATCTAACAATACACCACCATTTGCAGCACTTGCATCAATTTCAGTTATTGTTTTACTTAAATTGTGAGTTGCATTCGTACTGTTTGTAGTACCACCAACTAAATCAACTTTTGTATCACTTACAATAGTAAGTTTTGTAACGCTATCTGCATTAAAGTCTTTTATAAGTAAACCACCTTCAACTGCATCTGTAGATGTGTCATCTTTCCCAAGATTAGCAGTATTAATTGTAATCTCTTCAACATTGTTTGCTGTAAATTGAGCCATTGTTAAAAGAGCTGTATCGTTCATTTGAATCGCTCTTGCATCACTATCAACACTTGCTATATTTAATGTTAAGCTATCTGATGTTCCTGATGAATCTTTTAATCTAAAGTTAATATCATCTAAAGTATCACTCGCTTTATTATTAAGACTTAAAAAGTCAAGTTCTGTTACAGAAGAAGCTGCATTTGTCACATTAATTGTTTCTCCACCTAACTCTAAAGCAATTCTCTCTAATTCTGTTGCACCATCAAGATTAACTGTTAAATTATCAGTATCTGTTCTAAAGGCAATATCCTCTATATTTTTTAGTGATGCAGCAGTTGTAACACTAGAAGTTAGAGTTATACCTAAACCATCTTTACCAGCTCCCAAATCAAGTACATCATCTTTAGTAAAGTTATCAATCATAACTTTATCATCACCACTACCACCAGTAACATTTAATTTAACATCAGCTGCACTATTTCTTAAATCTAAATCTAAAGCTCCTGTAAATGCTGAAGCATCAACAGTTTTAAGTGCTGTCATAGCATTACTATTATCTGTAGTATCAATACTTAGGTCTTTGTCACCTGTAATAACCATTGTTGTAGTACCATTAATTGCTGTACCACCTAAATCAATTTTATTATTAGCTGTTTTAGATACGATATTTAGTGTTTCTATATCATTAGTACCATTTAAAGTAACTTGTGCTTGATTTGTAGCATTCTCTAATGTTAAAGTAGTACTATCCGTAGTTGTAGCATAAACAGTACCATCAAATGTAATATGGGTAGTTTTATTATTAATATTTTTAATACCAATATTCATTTCATTAGCACCAGTTAAAGTTAACTTAGCTACTGAGTTTTGGTTTAGGAAATCTGTTACACCTGTAGTATTTGACATATCATATTTAATATCACCAAAAGCTGTAAATTTTATATTTTCAATATTTGATACTGCCCCACTTACTATAGTATTATCACCTGTTTGTTGAATAATAAGTGTATCGTTCCCTGTTCCACCATCAATTCTATCTGAACTTGTAAATGTATCAACATTGTTACCATTGATTGTATTTTGAACTACAGAACCATCAAATAAATCATCACCATTTGTTCCATGGATATTATCTGGTTGAACAGTTAATTTTTGTGCATTAGCAGACTGAACAGCATCATCTATTATAGACTCTGCAGTTGTTACTGTTGAAGCATCATTAGTTACTGTTAAATCACCATCAAATCCAAGAGAAGTTTTATAATCGTCAGGTGCTTTTTCCATTTTATCTGCTACATAATCAGATACTTCAACTCTATTCATAAATTGGTCATAAGCTGCTTTTGTTGTTGCATCTGTACTATCTTTATAATCAGCTACTGCATTTACTAAAGCGGCAACAACCTCACCTCTACTTTTATTAGCTAACTCTTTTACCCAATAATCAATACCATCTTTATCGTCAGAATATGTTTTATTTAGTGTATTTTTATAAATAAGTTCAATAAATGCTTGGTCAGTGTCGAGACTTGAACCAAAATATGCTTTTGCATCAGGTGTATTTAACATTGCATTAGCAGTTGACGCCATATCTGGTTGATTTGTCTGCCAATATTTATTACCCTCTCCTTCTGAAGCTCTATTAAAAATAGCTACATAAAGCATAGAAACTTGTGTTTTTGTTAATGCCATAAGTGTTTCTCCTTTTCCTTTAAGAAATTTAATTAGGTTTAGAAGTAAATAGTATTATTCTTTTAAATTCTAAGAATAATCTTTACTCTGGCATTATTCTAGCACAAAAATCTTAAAGTGATACTAAAAAATTTTGTTTTTTTTTAATCTACATTTTTTCTACACTTTTTTTTAAATATATTTTCCATATATATACCAATTAAAGCTATAGTTAGTGCTAAAGTTACTACAGATAGTAGATAATTGTAAAAAAAACTATACTTTTTTACTATCCAAATAGCTAAAAAGTGACTTAAAAAGAGTGAATATGATAGTTTTCCTAAAATAGAATTTAATGGTAGCCTCTTTTTACTATTGGAGAGTAGATATATTAGAGGAGTTCCAATTAAAATACCTATAGTTGTCTCTTTTAAGTATGCTTTTATAGGTAAATCTAAATATATTATAGATACCATTAAAAAAAGTGTACTAAACCATATAGTTGATATAAAGTAGATATTGACTCTTTTTTTAGAAACTAATAGCTGTTGCAGAGATGAACCTAATATAAATATAAAAACTACTCCAACTATTAATCTATATCCATAATAGTCTGGGTGAATTATATTTAAATTTGCTACTGTATATATAAGAAAAGAGATTAAAGCTAAAATATATTTTAATTTTGGGTATATAATGGTAAATGGTAAAATTATATAGGCTTGTAGTTCAGTTCCAAGTGACCATGCAGGAGGGATTAAACACCATTTAGGGTTAGTTAAAATTGTACTATCTATCCACATATAGAAATTTAATGGAATAATAGTTAGATTTGATAAGATATTTATAAGATTAAAATGGGGATTTCCATAATTGGTAGTTAATAAAAATATAACTGTTAAAAATATAATAAATAGATATAGTGGAAAAATTCTTTTTACTCTATCAATAATAAATAATCTATAATCTCTATTATAAATATTATTATAGATATAAGATACTACAAATCCTGCTAATATATAAAATATAACTACTGCAATTACCCCTTGATTTAAACCATAAAATCTTATATCTAAGTGAGATAGCACTACTAATAGTGCTAGTATAAAACGGATATAACCGAACATCTATTTACTTTTTAATTAAAATAGTTATAGCATTTAATATATTTTCTAATTCATCTTTTAATCTATAAATCATATTTAAAATATTAATAGCAACATTGTCACTATCATTATAGTCATGAGCTATCTCATTTCTTAAATCTCTTATCTCAAACCAGTCATCAACATTTACAATATCTATTCTCTCTAATTGATTTAAAATATCTAAAAATGGCTTATTTACATTTTCACCTTGATAAAGTAGTACAGATTTAAATAGTTTTGCACCCATAGTGTCTTGAAGTTTAGAAAATCTATATATAATTTGGTCACTATAGGCTAAATCTTGATTGCTTTCTAAAATAGACTCAAAAGAGTCCTTATCTATTGTAAACTTATATGAGTTTTCTAGCTCTTTAAAGGCTATATTTAATCTTTTTAGATGTTTATAGCTCTCTTTTAAATTATCTTCTACCTTTTGTTTATATATTAAAGTTTTATTCCCCATTTTATAGCCTCCTGTTCTATTAGTCTATTTTTATCTTGATTAAAAACAATATCTATTTTTTGTTCACCTAATTCTCTTTTAACTCTTGATAAAAACTTTATCTTCTTTTCAAATAGATTTATATGTTCATTTATTACTAGATATAAATCTATATCTCCACCTTTTTTATTATTATCAACTCTACTTCCAAATAGATATATTTCACCTTTTTTAAATATTTTATAGAAATGTTTTTTTATAACCTTTTTATATTTAGGTGAGAGTCTCATCTATTATCCTTTGTAACTTTGCTGATATATATCTCCAATCATGCTCTTCTATCCAATTTTGTTGTATATCTATTTTTTTATGTAAAATATTTGGGTCTAAAATTAGCTCTTTTATCTTTTTGGATATATCTTGTGGAGTAAATCCATCTGTAAAGTGAACTATATCTGATACATCAGAAAATATTGGTTGTGGAGTACAAAGAACCCCCTTTTTAGTAGCTATGGCATAACGAATTGCTCCACTTGCTGACTCTTGAGTTTTTCTATATGGTAGAACTACTAAATCTGATTGGTCTAAAAGTTTAAAAGAGTCATTATCCTCTAAAAATTTTGTCTCAAATTTAATCTTTTTAGATAGATTTAACTCTTCTACTCTTCTTTTACATAAATTATAATACTCTTTTGACTCTTTTACAGGATATATAGCATTTACAAGTAGTAATCTTAAGTATGAAAACTCTTTTTCTAATATAGCAAAGGAGTCTATTAACTCTAAAATTCCTTTATGTGGAAGAAGAAAACCGTAACTTGATATGGTTTTTATCTCTTTTGTCTCTTGTTCTATATCTCTATTAATTACTCCATGTGGGAAAAGTGAAATATTGGATAATTCCATATTTTTAAAAAAGTTTAAATCATCTATAGTATGAACCAATAGAGTATCTACAAGGAGTAAAGTATCTTTTATATCTTTTAAAGATGCCTCTAAACCCTCTATTGTTACATCTGCTACACTATGGAATATAATAACTATTTTAATATTTTCTTTAGATAGTCTCTCTATTATCTCTTTTAAATTATGGGTACTAAAAAAGCCAAAATTAAAATTTATAATTAATATATTAATATTTTTATCTAATATAGTGTTAATTAAATTATGATTGTTTTTATCAAATCTATTTTCCCAACATCTAATAACTCTACTCTCTTTTTCTAAATCTATTGGCTCTTTTGTATAGTTTGCAAAGATTGTTGTATTGTATTTAGTATTAAAATTATCTAGTAAAAATTCTGAATAGGTAGCAATTCCACACTTTGTATTATAACTACTAACCCAACCTAGATTTATCTTCTCTTTTTTAAATATTGGCTCTTTTTTTAACTCCTCTATAAACTCTTCTGTTTTTTCTCTATAATCTTGCCATCTAAACTTTGTGGTTATTAGATTATAGGCTTTTTTAGTTTTTTTCTCTTTCTCCTCTTTTGTTAAAGAGAGTTGCTCTTTTAGTAATCTCTTTAAATCCTCTACTTTTGGCTCTGCCGAGTAGGAGTTAAATAGATTTAGATGAGTTTTAGCTTTTTTAAAGGAGTAATCAATTAACCATGAGTTTTCACTATTACAAAAATCAATTTGCCCTCCAAAATTTGTAGTAATTACAGGCAGATTAAAAAGCATAGCTTCAGCTAATGGAAGACCAAAACCCTCTCCTCTACTTGGAGCTACTAAGGCATTAGAGGTTTTATATAGCCATGCAATATAACTATCTTCTAAATCTTGATTTATTAAGATTATCTCTGGAGAGTTTTTATCTTCTCTTATCTTTTTAATCTTATCTTCTATAGTGTTGTGTGGGTTTGGGAATGTTTTTATAATAAGTGTTACATCATCTTTAGCTGTAAAACTCTCAATATAAGCTTTTAGCAGAATATCAATACCTTTTCTTGGAAAAGATGATGATATATGTAAAAATTTAAAACTTTTATTGGTTTTTAGATTAAATGGTTTTGGAGTAGTAGATAATATATGCTCTACTCCTAAACCTACAATTTTAATTGGAACTTTAACACCTGCCTCTTTTAATACTCTTTTTACAAATTTTGACATAACAGTTATGCCATCTAAATTTTGATTAAACTCTTTTACATATTTTAGAGGAAAACTAGACTCCTCCCAACCGTAACTATTTAAAATATTAAGCTCTCCACTCATGCCGGTGACTCTTGGTGGATAGAGGTTTCTAAAAACTACTTCGCTATTGGCTCTTTTTTTAGATAATTGGTTCATTTTTAATATCTTTGGATTATCTCTTAAAAAGTTTTGGTCTGGGTTATAGTCTCCTCCTCCTTCTGTGGAGTAGAGTGATACTTGGTTTGGGTATTTTTCTTCAAAAGATAGGGCTGAGTATCTATTTAAAATTGCTAAAGAGTAGCTACTATCAAAAGGTCCTTCAAATTGGAACTTTATATGATTTCTTTTCTCTTTAATATTTGGCTTTTTTACCTCTACTTTTAGTGAATTTAGATATTTAACTAAACTATCTACTATATTTTTATCTTTATAAATCTCTATAGCTCTTTTTTGAGTCTCTAATATGGCTCTTCTAAATGGCTTATTGGTTCTAATTAACTCTATAACTCCTGCTATATGCTTATAAGATTTTTTATTAAAAAGAACTCCACCACCGTTTAGTGTATCTTTTATATTACTACTATTATAGGCAATTACAGGTGTATTAAAAAGCATAGACTCAATTAGAGGAATTCCAAACCCCTCATGCTCACTCATACATAAAAAAATATCTGCTCCTCTATAGTATGCAAACAGCTCACTATCTGATACTTTTCCTGTTAATATTATATTCTCTTCTAAACCATATTGATATATTAGAGTTTTAAGATGCTCTCTATACTCATGGTCTGTTGTACCACCTATAATATAGAGTTTAAAATTTGGATATATTTTACTATAGATATTGGCTATCTCTATAATGTCGTGTTGAGCTTTATTTTTAGCAACTCTACCTACAAATATAATTGTAAAATCTTCTACTATATTATCAAAGAGTCTATAATCCCACTTAGCATCTAATATTTTATTGGTATCAATTAGAAGTGGAATAGTTTTTATATTTTTAAAATTGTGTTCTTTTAGCTCTTTTGAGTTTAAGTTACTATCTCCTATGGCACCCTCTACTTTATCTGATAGGGAAGGTAGATACTCTATACCTTTTTTACATAGTTTATAGAGAAGTGAGTTTTTTTTAAAAAAGTGAGGTGGGGTGATATTGTGATATATCATAACTTTTCTACACTCTAACTTATCTATCCATTGTGAAAAGTCATAATATATAGAGTAGTGAATTAAAAGTATTTGAGTTTTATCCTTTTTATCTATCTTTTTATATGATAAAACTTCTTCTTTTAAAGAGTTTTCTATATCTTCAGCATATATATATGAGGTAAAACCTAAATTATTTAATATCTTTTGTAGATAGAACATGCCATTACCAATGCCATCTCCTTTTACTGCTGATGGGGAGAATTGATGTATTTTTATCACTATTTATATCCTATTATTGAGTAATCTTGTTCTTTTATTGATGCAAATATTAGATTATTTACATCTTGGCTATTTTCTATATTTAAAAATTGAGGCTCTTTTATGGGGTGGAGTCTATGAATTGCTACATTTTTAAAACCTCTATTTTGGGCTAAAAACTCTAAAGTTACAGGTGGAATTGGGTTAATATGTGTAGGGTCTGTATAGAAGCTACAAGCACCAACAAATAGATTTTCAGGGTTTGGAGTCTCTAAAATAATAGCACCTCCTATTTTTAATACTCTATATACCTCATCAAAAAGAGATATAAGAGTTTTAAATGGTAGATGTTCTGCTATATGAAAACCAGTAACTATAGATATTGAGCTATCTTCTAAAGATTTAAGATACTCTATAGCATCACTCTCTATAACATCTAAACCCAACTCTTTAGACTCTTTTACCATTAATCTATTCAAATCTATGCCACGAGATTTTATATTATGCTCTTTTAATAACTCTAACCACTCTCCTCTTCCACAACCAATATCTATTACTAAATCATTAGGCTCTTTTATAAGCTCTTTTACTATTGGAAGATAGTAAGCTTGTCTTGATTTTATATCTTCCCTTTTTCCTCTAAATTTATCTTCAAATGATATATATAGCTCATCAAGAGTACTATTTTGCTCTTTTTTAATAGTCTCTAATATATTTTGATTACTACTATTACTTTTTATATTCTGAACTAAATTAGATAGGCTATTTTCCATCTCTTTTAATTGCTCTTTTGCTCTTTTTATCTCATTAATACGAAGTTCTAGCTCTTTTAGACTATATATAGTTTTATTATTATAATCTTCTATTTTACTATTTAAACTATTTTTATTTTCTTCTATTTTACTATTTAAACTATTTTTATTTTCTTCTATTTTACTATTTAAACTATTTTTATTCTCTTCTATTTTACTATTTAAACTATTTTTATTTTCTTCTATTTTACTATTTAAACTATTTTTATTCTCTTCTATTTTACTATTTAAACTATCTTTATTCTCTTCTATTTTACTATTTAACTCTTGTTGATATAAAAAAAAGTGTGCTTCAAACCGATTAACTCTTTCTATAAATTTAGGAAGCATAAAAAGCTTTATACAAAAACTCAAAATCGGAATACGATTTAAAACTGTTATAAAAAGTCGTTTTTTTATACCTAATATTGGTATATTTTTATCTCTCCCCTCTTTTGAAAATCTAACCATAGATAAAATCTCACTTTTAGACCTCTTTCCACTTCTTAAAAGCTCCAATCTCTTTTTTAGTGCATTTTGGTCAACCTCTCTTAATAGAACCTTTCTATATAGATTTTCTATAAACTCAATATCATGATATTTTGTAAAATCTTCTATTTGATATATCTTTCTTTCTATTTTTTTTCTTTTTTTTCTTTTTAAAGGATTTTTTTTATATCTATCTATAATATTTTCTATCTCCTCTTCTAATAGATTTTTATCTATCTTTTCACTATTAATCTCTACCATTAACTCTCCATTATAAACTATAAATTTCCCCATTACTAAAATGTATTGTCTCAACTCCAATAATTTCAGCTCCAAAACTATCTGCAATTATAGTATATTTATCTGTATCTATCTCTTTTATTTCAACTTGATTTTTTAATATATTTAAATATAAGCTATCACTCCCCTCTCCTCCATCTACATAGTCATATCCTCCTTGACCTAAATAGATTTTATCATCTCCTGCTCCTGTAAAGATACTATTGTCAACTAAATTATCTTTTACTATATCTTCCCCACTTCCTGTTTTAATATCTTCTATTATAACACCTTGTGCTATACCAAAATTATTTTTTCCTGTATATAGATTATTATCATTATATAATTCTGTAATCTTATTTTTAATCCAATCTTTAGCTTCAGAATTACTAATTCCTTCTTGATGCAGTAGTATAATATCTTCTAAACTATACTCATCTACACTATTTAAAGTTCCACCTTTTAAATCTATAGTTGTATTTCCCTTTGTAGTAGATAGGTCTATAGTGTCTTTTCCACCTGCATCATAAATAGTTTGAATTTTATAATCTTTATATTTTGTACTATATATATTATCTTCTGCATGATAGGTTTGATTTACTCCATATATTGCTTGTAGTGCTGATACATCATATAGTGAATATAGGTCAGGATAGAGAATATGATACTCCAATTTTATAGTTGAACTACTAACTATAAACTCTGGATAAATATCCTCTTTTGTTGTATATGACATTACAGTATGATTTATATCATCTTGATTTGATGGTAGTTTATTTGGCTCTTCAAATGGATGTTTTAAACCTAAAGCGTGACCTAGTTCATGGGTTATAGTAACCCAGCCACCTTCACCTCTATCTAATCCATAATTTTTAGGGTCACTATTAAAAGATGAAGATAAAAATACATCTCCACCATAATCAGGATTATCTGTAGGATAGAATGAGAAACCTGCTGTATTCTCTTCCATATCTACTATATTAAATCTAATATCTCCATTATCTTTTACCTCTGTTAATTTAATATTTAAAAGATTATTTATCTCATCTATTATAGTACGAGTTGTATTTTGTTGAGCTTGATTTAAAGATAACCAATTATTAGTTAATGCCTCATTTGGATAGTGTTGATAACTATCTGGAATAGTATTATTAAAACTAAATGTAATTTCACTTTTATTCCAATGAGTAGTTGAATCAATAGATGAGACTCCTTCTGTTGAGGAGTCGCTTAAAATGCCTAAACCACTATTGGTATATGATAAGTTGTTATGAGCAGATGATTGTTCCTCTATTTTAGTTGTTATATTCTCTTTATTAATAATAGTTACACTATTTAAAATATATATAGCATCACTTCTATCTTTTAGCAATTTTAAACCCTCTTCTACACTATCAACTGTAGTTGTATTATCTGTTATAGTTGATAGAACTTTAATAGAAGCTTTAAATGATGGGTCTGCATCTAATGAAGCAGAGTTTGAAGGGTCTGTTTTTGGGTCAAGATTGGTTTTATCTGAAAGCAAAGATACATAATCTAATGATAGATTTGATTTATTGGTAATTAATGCTTTTCTTTGAGAGGCTATATCTATCTCTTCTTTAGATAAATTGGCATATTGAGGAGAGTTTGGGTTAAAATCTAATGATATGGAGATAAAATCAGCTACCATATCAGAACGACTAACTCCACTATCTAACTGTTTTGTCCAATATGCTATCCCTTCACTATCTCCCTCTTTACCTAAACTATTTTTATATATAGCCTCTACAAACTTTTGATTTGATAAGTTACTATATAGGTCTGTAAATTTGGGGTGAGCTGAAAAACCAGAAGCTAACTCCTTTATGGCAATATTTTCACCTAATGTAGAAGCTCTATTTTCCCAATACTCTAATCCATTTTTATCTGCTGCACGATTAAAAAATGCTATATAGAGTCCTGCTATTTTTTGTTGAATAGTTGCCATAAAAATTTACCTCTTCTCATTAATTATAAAGAGATAAACTTAATTTGTGGTTCTAGTCTGCAAACACCAATAAAAAGCTCCCCCTTAACCCCTGCTATTTCAAAATCGGTAGCATGGTCTAACCAGTGAGAGCAGTTATCAAGATGTGTTTCGTTTGAGTGTATTGCTGTAGTTATTGAGTATTTTCCTACTCCAATATTTAAAGGCATACTAAAACTACATCTATAACTCTTATCTTTTTTAAAATCAACTTTTAAATGGTGATGAAATGTATTTGTACCAAAAATATCTTGACCAAATCTATCTCTAATTGCTATTCCTATAGTCATATTTGGTAAATCTTTTTTAGATTTTATCTCTATATCTATAGTGGCATCTTCTCCTGAACTTATTAGATTTGAATTTGACTCTTTTCCTTTTATAGTAACACTTGTTATCTCTATATCAAAAGTACCAAAAGAGGAGTTATTTGGTTTTATACTCATTTTTTCATTTTCATCATTTAGTTTTGAGATTAAAAAGTTATAGCTATTTATTACCTCTTCAGGTTCGCCTTGTGTAGAAATCTCACCACCATTTAATAAAATAACTCTATCACATAAAATTTTAAGTGAATTTAAATCGTGAGATACATAGATAATGCTCATATTTTGCTCTTTTCTACTCTTTAATGCTTTAGTACACTTTGCAGCAAAGTGTGCATCTCCTACGCTTAAAGCCTCATCAACTATTAAAATTTGAGGCTCTGAAAATATAGCAATAGAGAAAGCTAACCTCATACTCATTCCTGATGAGTATGTCTGTATTGGCTCATATATATAATCACCCAACTCACTAAACTCAATTATACTCTCTATTTTTCTATCTATCTCTTTTTTACTCATACCAATTAGAGTACCATTTAAATAGATATTATCATATCCACTCATCTCATGGTTAAATCCTGTTCCAAGTTCCAAGAGTGCTGTAACTCTTCCACCTCTTATAATCTCACCCTCTGTTGGTTCAATTACCCCTGCTATAATTTTCAGTATAGTCGATTTTCCTGCACCATTTACACCTATAATCCCTAGAGTCTCACCTTGATATAGACTAAAAGATATATTTTTATTGGCTATAAACTCTCTATGGTAGCTATTTTTGGTAAAAATCTCTTTTAATCTATCGAAATTGCTTTTATATATCTTATATATTTTTGAGATATTTTTTACCTCTAGGACTTTTTGCATATTTTTAGAAATCTCTTTTTAATTAGAATTCTACTTAATCTTTCTTAAATCACTCTCCTCAATCCTCTTAATCAACTCCTTATTTTGCTCTATTAACTCTTTAATAAGTCTTTTATCATCTGCATCTTCCTCTTTTTTCTCTTTTTTATGCTCTTCATTTAAAGTATCTACTATTATTCCAATAATCATATTTAAAAATGTAAATGTAGTTAAAAATATAAAGGTAATATAGTAAATCCAACTCCATGGGTATATCTCCATTGTCTCATACATAACTTCTGTCCAACCCTCAAATGTCATTACTCTAAAGAGTGTAAGAAGTGCTGTTCCTACATCTACCCAAAGACCTGATTTTGTATTTTCAAAAAATACAGTTCCAGTTACTGCAAATATATAAAAAATAATAAACATTAAAATTAGTACATAAGCTATTGATTTAGATGATTTAAAAAGAGCATTAATAATACCTTTTAGTTCGGGCATTATAGTAATAAGTCTTAAAATCCTAAAAATTCTAAGTAGTCTTGCTACTGCTGAATGGTTTCCATCAATTGGAACTAAACTAATAGTTACAATAATAAAATCAAAAATATTCCAACCATCTTTAAAAAAGTGCCACGGTTTTTTATGAGCTGTAATTCTTAGACTTATCTCTATAATAAATACAATAGTAATTATCTTATCTAGTGTAAATATTATATCTTCATAGACTGGGTCTAAATTAAAGGTATCAATTCCAATAAGCATTGCTGAAAATATAATAATACCCATCATAAAAAGCTCAAAATATTTATTGTTGGTAAGCTCTGATAGTGTCTCTTGCCATAATTTAAAATCTAACATAAATCACCCCTCTATATATAGTGCTAACTCATCGCTTAAAAAGTAGTCTCTATTTTTATATATATTGTCTTCTTTTATTAGTTTATGATTTTTTACTAAAAAATCAGCTCTATCTATCATATCTTTATCCAAAATAGCCTTATCTACTCCAACACTGCTACGAAGTCCTAAAAAGATTTTTTCAGTTATAACCTCATCTTCTGTTAATATCTCTATGTCTGTATATATTGGATTTTCTATATATTTGTCTATATTGGTGATTGGATAGTATCTAATATTTTTTTTAAATCCAACAGCTCCTGCACCAACTCCTATATAATCTTTTAACTCCCAATAGCCTCTATTGTGATAACTCTCATAAGTTCCAAAGTTTGAAATCTCATATTGATTAAATCCTCTTTTTTTAATCTCGTTTGATACAAAAAAGGCTAAATTTTCATTTTCCTGTTTAGCATTAGGAGTAGTCGAGAATTTTGTTCCATCTTCTATAGTTAACTCATAGGCTGATATATGGTCTATTGGAAGAGAGAAGGCTTTTTCTATATCTTTTTCTAAAATCTCTTTTGTATCATTTTGATAGTTATATATTAAATCTAGTGAGATGTGTTTAAAACCCACTCTTTTTGCACTATTAATAGCATCTACTGCCTGTTGTGGAGAGTGAGACCTATTTAGTGCTTTTAATTTATCTTCATTAAAACTTTGAACTCCAAACGAGACTCTATTTACTCCTAAATCAAATATCCCTTTTAACCAATTGAGAGTAGCAGAATTTGGATTTGCTTCTACTGTTATTTCAGCATTCTCTTTAATAAAAGGAGTAAGCATTTTAAATATAGGTTTAAAAAGAGTAGGTTTAATAGTTGAGGGTGTTCCCCCTCCTATAAAGATAGACTCAATATCTCTTTCTTTAACTTCAAATCTATCTAACTCAAACTCTAACTGTTTTTTTAGAGCTAATATGTACTCTTCTCTTGTATCAAACTTATCTGTATAGCTATTAAAACTACAATAGTAGCACTTTGAGTCACAGTATGGTATGTGGATATATAGTAGCATTTTTCACCATTTTTTAATGACATTTTAGCTAAAATTTCGTCAGAATAATAGAATTCTATTATTAATAGATTTTAATTTTTTTTATGAAAGAAGAGTACAAAAATGCAGACAAGAAAGCGTTATCGCCCAAATGTCGCAGCTGTAATACTCTCTTCAGACTATCCACAAAAGTGTGAATTTTTTTTAGGTAAACGGTCAGATATTAAAAATGCGTGGCAGTTCCCTCAAGGCGGTATTGATAAAGGTGAAACCCCCAAAGAGGCACTTCTTCGTGAATTACAAGAGGAGATAGGGTGTAATAGTGTTGATGTTATTGCAGAGTATCCTTATTGGATAAAGTATGATTTTCCAAGTGGTACAAAGGCTAGAAAAATGTACCCATTTGATGGTCAAACACAAAAATATTTTTTAGTACAACTCAAAAGAGATGCTAAAATTAATCTTGATAGTTATCACGAACCAGAGTTTGAAGATTATAGATATGTAGAGTATGAGCAGTTGCTAAAAAAGGCAACATATTTTAAACGACGAGTATATAGAAGAGTGATAGAACATTTTGTAAAAGAGGGATATATAGATAGATGTTAATAGTACATAAGTATGGTGGTACAAGTGTAGGAAGTTTAGAACGAATTTCAAGCGTTGCTTCTCGCGTTGCTAAAGCCAAAAATAGTGGTAATGATATAGTAGTAGTAGTCTCTGCTATGAGTGGTGAGACAAATAAATTAATAGAGTTTGCTAAACACTTTTCAGATAATCCATCTAAAAGAGAGATGGATATGCTTTTAAGTTCAGGAGAGAGAGTAACATCAGCACTTTTAGCTATTGCTTTAAAAGAGGTGGGTATTGATGCTATTGCTATGACTGGACGACAAGCAGGAATAAAGACTAATAGTTTTCACACCTATGCTAGAATAGAGAGTATTGACCCAAAAGCTATGCAAAAAGAGATAGATAGTGGAAAAGTAGTAATTGTTGCAGGTTTTCAAGGAATTAATGAAAATGGTGCAGTTACAACTTTAGGTAGGGGAGGTTCTGACCTTTCAGCTGTTGCTATTGCTGGAGCATTAAAGGCTGATGCTTGTGAGATATATAGTGATGTTGATGGAATTTATACAACAGACCCTAGAATTGAACCAAAAGCTAAAAAAATGGATTATATCTCTTATGAAGAGATGTTGGAGTTAGCTTCACTTGGTGCTAAAGTACTTCAAAATCGTTCAGTTGAATTAGCAAAAAAATTAAAAGTTAAAATAGTAGCAAAAAGTTCTTTTTCAGATGCAGAGGGGACGGTTATAGGAGAGGAGAATAAAAATATGGAAGCAGTATTAGTAAGTGGTATAGCATTAGATAGAAATCAAGCACGAGTATCTTTAAGAGATGTTTCAGATAGACCTGGAATTGCAGGTGAGATTTTTACAAAACTAGCAGATGAGCAGATAAATGTTGATATGATTATTCAAAATGCTAGTAGCAATGGATTAACTTCTTTAGGTTTTACAGTAGCAGAGAGTGAATTAGCAAGAACAAAAGAGATTATTGATAATTTTGACCATGATATTGGTGGAAAAAGTTTCGATAGTGATATTTGTAAAGTATCTATTGTTGGAATTGGTATGAAATCACACTCTGGCGTTGCAGCTACAGCATTTTCGGCTTTAGCAGAAGAGAATATTAATATTGAGATGATTTCAACAAGTGAGATAAAAGTATCTATGATTATTGCTCAAAAGTATGCAGAACTTGCTGTTCGTACACTTCACTCTGTATATAAATTAGACGCTTAGAGTTTTAATGACACCCATATTAGAGTGGACACTTAATACTATCCGTGAAGAGGGTTCTGGTTTTTCATGGATGGAGGAGTGCCGTTATGATTGGGTTCCTGTTATTCAGAGAGCTATTAAAAAGATTTTAGAAGGTCAAACCATTCTTATATTGACAGATGATAGTAGAGGGTGGTATGCTAGATATATTGCAAATAAAATTAATGCTTTAAGAGATGAGAGACCTTTTTTACCTATCTATACTCTAAAATCTATGTTTCCAAATCTTGATAAGATGGATAATAGAGAGGAGTTAGATTTATTAGAGGATATGTTGGAGATTTCCTATCCTAGAGGTTACTTTATATGGTATATAGGAAGTGCTGAAAGTATCTATACTAAATTTGTATTTAGAAATGAGGAGAATTTATTATGGATTATAGATGGAGATGTGCCAAATAGTTTTTATCTTAAAAATGGTGGAATATCTTTAGATATTAAACTTATTCAACTTTTTAAACTCTTTAATAAAACTATAGATGCGTCACTATTTAATCAGTTAGATTTAGAATGAGATTAACAAGTCAAATTATAGTAACACAGAGACCAAAAGAGATTTTAGTTAAATTAGAAGAGCTTAAAAAAGATAGAAAAATTACTATTATAGATAGTGAAAATAGAGAGTTTTTAATTGAACACGCTTCACTTGCTATAGAAAAAGCCTTTATTGCTAGTGAAGTAACAGAGTTTATTACACTTATTGCTCCAAAATTCTCTATAATATCTCAAAATAAACTTTTAAAAATATTAGAAGAGCCTCCCAAAAACAAAGAGTTTATTCTTATTACTAAATCAAAATCTTCTATACTTCCTACGATAAAATCAAGACTTCCTATTGTAGTTATAAATGATAGAGAAGAAAGAGAAGAGTTAGAGTTAGATATTGAAAATTTAAACTTAGCAAAAGTATATAATTTTATCCAAAAACATAACCGTATATCATCAACGGAGTGTAAAGAGATAATAGAAGAGATAGCACTAAATGTAATAAAATCTAAAAAATATAAGATAGATAAATCGCTACTTAAAATATTCTCCGATGGAACAAAAGCACTAGATTTAGGCTCTCCTAGCTCATTTATTTTAAATCTTATACTTATAAAACTACTATCTAAAAAAAATTAGATTTAAACGCTTTATATTTAAAATTATGTTAAAATAGATTATGCTTTAAAAAAGGATAAGAGATGAAAAATAGCGTTTCTATTCAGATACCAAGTGATATGGAGTGTTACTCTATAGTGCAAAATGCTCTGTTTAAACTAACAAAATCTTTTAAAAAGGCTGATATTAAAAATTTAGATATAGCTCTTAGAGAGTTAGTATTAAATAGTGTTGAACATTCCTATCCTAATAAAGAGGGATTTATTACAATTGAATTTCACCCATTTTTACATGGGATTTCTATTGATGTAACAGATATGGGTGTTCCTATGTCATATCATCTTTTAGAAAAAGAGAATAGTATAGGTTTTCAAAAAATCAATAAATTAGTTGATAAACTTATCTATAAAAATCTAGGAACTAAGGGTAAAAAGTTTACAATTTTTAAATATTCATCTACTCCTATATTTAATGAACTTAAAAAAATAGATACAACTACCAATAAAGAAGAGATAAATAGTAGTAACTTAGTAATTAGAGAGTTTAGGGAGGGCGATGAAAATGATATATCTCGTCTTATATATGAGAACTATGGATTAAGTTATGTAAAAGATATGTTCTACTATCCAAGTAAAATTTTAGAGTATCATAATAAAAAATTCTACTCTATTGTTGTAGATAATGGTTCGCAGATAGTAGGTCACTTTGCATTTGTTTTTGCAGAAAATAGTAATATTGCAGAGATTGGAATAGCTGTTGTATCTCCAAAATATCAAGGTAGAGGTTTAATGAATGCTATGTTTGATAAACTTCTAATAAAAGCTAAAGAGTTAAAACTTTATGCACTATATGGTGAGGCTATTATGTATCACACCTATAGTCAAAGAAGCAATATAAAACATAAATTTTATGAAACAGCACTAGAGATAGGTAAACTTGTAAATAGTGTTAAATTAAAAGGAAATGCCCTAACTGCTTTAGAAAAAAGAGGCTCTGTTTTAATAGGGTATAAACTATTAAAAAGTGTAGAAAAAAGTATTTTTATTCCAACTATATATAGAGATAAAGTTATAGAAATATATAATAATTGTGCTGATATAAAATATAATATAAATACTAAAAAAATAAAAATGGACTACTCAAATATCTACTATATATTTGAACCATCTCATAATATAGCTACTATTATAATAGATGCCTATAATAGAGAAGATTTTTATCATATATTCTATAATCAACTAGACCAACTTAGAGCTAAACATTGTGATATGATTTATGCAGATATAAATATGGAGACTATATCAGATATAGATGAGGTTATTGAGGTTTTAAACCATGCACTATTTTTCTTTAGTGGTGTAATGCTACTAAAATATAAAGAGCAAGATTATCTACAACTACAATATAAACATAGTGAATATATAGGTAAAAAAAATCTTGTTTGTTACTCTGATTTTTGTAAAGATTTACTAGAGTATATTATAGTAGATGAAACAAGAGTAAGGGAGTTAAAAGATGTAGCTTCGGTAGCTTGTAGGATTTAAACCTCCTACAACCACCAAACTCTAAATTTTCTATTTTTAATTTTTCCATTTTTAAGACCATTAAAGGCTTTTTTTGTAACACTCTTTTTAATTGCTACAAATGAGTCCTTTTCATAAATATTAATTTTACCAATATCTTTAGAGTTCAAACCTATATCTTTACATAAAGTTCCTAAAATATCACCTGCTCTTAGTTTCTTCTTTTTTCCTCCATCAATTCTTAAAGTATTATACTCTCCTTGAATATAGAAGTTTTTATCACTCTTTAAATCTTCTATATCTTCTATATTTAAAGATGGTCTTATTTCATTTAATTTTTTTAAACCGTAATGATCACATAAAGAGATAGCCACTCCCTTACTCCCTGCTCTTCCTGTTCTACCTACTCTATGAGTATAATCTTCGGCTTTTATTGGAATATCATAGTTTATAACTGTCTCTATGGAGTCTATATCTAATCCTCTACTTGCTAAATCTGTAGCTACTAAAATAGGAAGTGAGCCATTGGCAAATTGAACTAACATCTCGGTTCTCTCATACTGTTCTAAGTCACCATTTAGAGTTGCTATATCAAACCCTCTGTTATATAACATATCAGATACCTCTTGGGTTTTGACCTTTGTTGCACAAAATATAAGAGCTAGATTTGGTTTAAATGATTGTAATATTTTTATAAGTGCTTTATCTCTATTTTCAGTTTTAAAGGCTCTCTCTACTATATTTAAACTCTGTTCTCTATTTTCAATTTCTACTTTTATGGGAGATTTTAAGATTTTTGAGGCTAATTTATTGATATTTTCAGGGTAGGTTGCAGAAAATAGTAGAGTTTGTCTATTTTTTGGTAGGTTTGAAACAATTTTTAAAATATCATCACTAAACCCCATATCTAACATTCTATCTGCCTCATCTAATATAAGGATTTTTATATCTTTTAAAACTATAGTCTCTCTTGAAAAGTGGTCAAGAAGCCTTCCTACAGTTCCTACTATAATATCAACTCCACTCTCTAGTGATGCTACCTGATTTGTAAGTGAAGTTCCACCATATAGAGTAACAACTTTTACTCCCGATTTGTATCTTGCTAAGTTTTTAATCTCTCCTGCTATCTGTTCACACAACTCTCTAGTTGGTGCAATAATTAAAGCTTGGGTAAATTTCTGTTTTGGTTCTATTTTTAATACAAGTGGTAAAGAGAATGCAACTGTTTTCCCTGTTCCTGTTTTAGCCTTTGCTATAATATCTTTCCCTTCTAAAATATGGGGAATAGATGCTTTTTGTATAGGTGTCATCTCTTTAAATCCAAGTGAAGATAGATTTTCTATTAACTTAGAAGGTAAATTTAACTCTTTAAAATATTTCAATATAACTCTTTTTTAGCAAATTATAGCATAAAATTATATTTTAAAACTTAAAATAAACTTAATTTAAGTTTTGATTAAGTTTAAGTCGATATACTTCCATTCACAAAAGCTATTAGGCTTATTTTATCCCAAGGACATTTTATGAAATTGACATCTGTCATGAAGCCTCATGAAGTACAAAGAGATTGGATTTTGATTGATGCAGAAGGTAAAACTTTTGGTCGTATCTTAACACAAGTTGCTACTTATTTAAGAGGTAAACATAAACCATCATTTACTCCAAATGTAGATTGTGGAGATTATGTTGTTATTATTAATGCTGAAAAAGCAAAATTTTCAGGTACTAAGCTTGATACAAAAGAGTACTTTACACATTCTGGTTATTTTGGTTCTACTAAAAGTAAAAAACTAGACGAGATGTTAGAGAACAATACAGAAAAACTTTATAGATTAGCTGTAAGAGGTATGCTTCCAAAAACAACACTTGGTAGAGCAATGCTTAAAAAATTAAAAGTATATGCAGGTGCTGAACACCCTCACACTGCACAAATTAACAAAGGAGCATAAGAATGGCTAAAACTATCTATGCAACAGGAAAAAGAAAAGCAGCTATTGCTAAAGTTTGGTTAACTCCAGGTAATGGAACAATGACAATCAATGGCAAAAGCTTAGATGAGTGGTTAGGTGGACATGAGACACTTAAAATGAAAGTTAGACTTCCATTAGAAGCTACAAAACAACTTGAAGCTGTTAATATTGTAGCAAAAACTTTAGGTGGTGGATACTCTGCACAAGCTGATGCTGTAAAACATGGTATTACAAAAGCTTTAGTTCAATATGAAGAGTCATTTAGAGCTATTTTAAAACCTATGGGTCTTTTAACTCGTGATGCAAGAGTTGTTGAGAGAAAGAAACCAGGGAAGAAAAAAGCAAGAAGAAGCCCACAATTCTCAAAAAGATAATATTATCTTCTCCTTTTACAAGAGATTTTTTCTCTTGTATTCTCCTCTTCTTTATTAAAAAAAATGGAATTTCAAATGAAAAAAGTACTTAAAGAGTTTTATGGTGCAGGTATTATATTCTTCTATTATATCAAATGGTTAATCTTTATTGGTCTGCCTATATTATATTATGGATTAGACTATAAACAAAATATTGTTATGAATATATTGTGGGTATATTGTCTTATTTTAATTATTAAAGATTTTGTAGTTATGTTTTTAAAGAGAAGATAATCTTTAAAAGATTATCTTATAAGAAAATCACACTTTTTACTACTCTCCATACTTATTTTTATAGGTATCATTTTAACCATTTTATCTTTTTCCAATAGTCTAACATCTGGAGTTATAACTATCATTCCATCAGCCCTATCTAAAGGTGAGACCATACCCGATTTTTGATTATCTAATGGTTTAAAAGTATCTCCGTCCCACTCTCCTAAAATAACCGTATATTTTCCTGCTTTAAATTTATAATTATCTCTTAATCTAGTAGTAATTAAAGGGTGATAAAAGCTATTAGTTCCTGATAGTTTTAAAATAATAGGTTTAACAAACATCTCAAAATTTACCATACTAGCTAATGGATTACCTGGAAGATTTACTACAAACGAGCTTCTAATTTTTCCAAAAGTTGTAGGTTTACCTGGTTTTATATCTACTTTTGAAAATAGAACCTCCATTCCAAGCTTTTTAAATGCTTGAATAGTAAAATCTTTATCTCCAACACTAACTCCACCTGAAGTTAAAATAAGGTCAGAGTCCATTGCCTCTTTTACAGATGCTTTTAACTCTTCTATAGTATCACCTGAACTAGATATATAACTTACATCACACCCCAACTCTAAAGCACGAGAATAGAACATTGGAGCATTTGAATTATATAATTGATGAGGTTCAATCTTTTCATAATGGGCTTTTAGCTCCTCACCTGTACTAAAAATAACAACTTTTGGCTTTCTATAAACCTCTATATGTGTAATACCTTGTGATGCTAAAAGTGCTATAGTATAACCTGTAACTCTTGTATTAGATTTTAAAAATACCTTACCACTCTTTATATCTTCACCTTTCCATCTTATCATAGCGTTTGGTTTAATAGTGGGTGGCAAGATAATGCTTGTTTTTGTTAAAAAATCAACATCTTCAATAGGTACAATAGCCTCACAACCTTTTGGAATTGGTGCACCTGTCATAATCTTAACTGCTACTCCATCTACTATGCTCTCTTTAGATATATCTCCAGCATATATAATCTCTCTACTCTCTACGGCTTTTCCTGCATCATTTAATTTAACAGCATATCCATCCATTGCAGAGTTATCAAACCTTGGTAAATCAAAAGATGCTCTATACTCTTTAGCTGTAACCAAACCTATACTATCTTCTATAGGAACTATATGTTTACTCTTTTTCTCTATTGTACTATAGATAATATCTAATGCTTTATCTATCTTTATCATATATTAACCTTGTTTTAAATTTAGATGATTATATCAAATTTTATTAAAAAGTATAATCTACCAAATACCCATAGAGAAGTTATCTCTTATCTTTCTATCTCTACTAAGCAATTTACTACTATTACAAATAGCATTAGCTACTATTAATTTATCAAAAGGGTCTCTAGTCCAACTAAGTTTAGTTGCCTCTTTAACAATAGGGGCAAAAGAGAGATTACAAACTTTTAAATCAATGGTATCAGATAGTGAAGCTACTATTTGATTATGTTTATAGTTTAATCTTCCTATCTCATATAGAAACTCTAACTCCAATACAACCATAGGAGAGATAAGAAGTTCACACTCCTCTATAAGTTCAAGTGCTTTATTTGAAATTTTATCTATCTCTCCACTAAATAGCCAAACAACTACATGTGTATCTAAATAGATGGTTTCCACTCGTTACTCCAATCCATATTAATAAAATCATTACTATCTCCTACTACTGCATCTTTGTGAGCTATAAGCCTATCTATTTTTTTTGTTTTTTTAGGAGGAATAACTTTAAAGATATTCCCATTTCTATTTATCTCTAAAACTTTTCCAGTATCTAAAAGCATATCCAAAAGATTAAAAAGGTCTTTTCTAAAATCGGTTGGGGTTATAGTCATAAAATACTCCTTTTAAAATATAGTCTTGATTATATCCAAAAATATGTACGCTGTCAAAATATAAATGTACAGTAAATTAGGATATAATTTTATTAAAAAAGGGTTGAAATGTTTAGTGAGATGGTTTTATATCACTCTATATTGGTCTATATTTTATTGGCTTTAGGGATTGTTAGTTTATCTATTCTATTTTTAGGTAGTGAGTATAAAAAGATTGTTAAAAAAATGAGAGTTTATATGTTTTTCTTTCATGGATTAACTACAACAGTGGCTTTTAGTGGGTTGGTAGCTTTTGTTTTTGCCAAAATGGATTTTAATTTAAATATAGTTGCTATGATAGTTGTATATATATTGCTTAGTATATTAGAGAGTATTAAATATCTTAAAATATTAAAAAAGAGTAAAAATATTAAAGAGATAAGAGTAATAGGAGTTAAATATACTATTATAAATATACTTCTTATTTTAGCATTAATTGTAGTAGAAATTATGGGAAAGAGTCATGCAGTATCTGTATTATAAAAATTCAGGCTCTTTAAATCTCACTCTTAAAGGTGATGAACATAGATATATTTTTAAAGTTAGAAGAGAGAGAGAGGGAAATATTATTGTTCTTCGTAATTTAGAAGATAGTACCATTTACTACTATAAAATAGTCTCTATTACTAAAAAAGAGGCACATTTAATATTAGAAAATAGTAAAGAGCTTATAGTAGAAGCTAAAAAAAAACTGCATATTGGTTGGTGTATAATTGAACCTAAAAATATAGAAAAAGTCTTACCAACTCTAAATGAGATAGGAGTTGACTCTATAAGTTTTATATACTGCAAAAGGTCTCAAAATAGTTTTAAAATAGATTTAAAAAGATTAAATAAGATTTTATTAAACTCATCTCAACAGTCAGGAAGAAGTAAATTAATGAGATTAGAGATATTAGATAGTTTAGAGGAGTTTAAAAAACTATACCCAAATGCAAAAATGCTAAATTTTTCTAAAAATAGAGTAGATAATAGTGAAATAGATAATATAGTTATTGGTTGTGAGGGTGGATTTACAGATAGTGAGATTAAGCTATTTAATAGTGTAGTAGGATTTAATACACCTCTTATTTTAAAAAGTGAAAGTGCTGTGGTGGCTGTGGCTTCTAAGGTTTTAATATAAATGACTAAGAGTAAGAGAGAATATATGTCAAATATAATTAAAGCGTTTATAAATATAGCAAGTAACCCAATAGTAGAGTTAGTAGATTACTATGGTGGGAAGAATAGAGTAAATAATGCAGGTAAAGCACTAGAGATTTATATTCAAGATGCTTTTGCAGGTACAATAAATGAGTCAGACAAGTTAAAAA